>Ga0207417_1000027_pt1 | contig 80162 bp, 82 predicted proteins | sample MalvirmetagMSP82_FD_184225 | JGI IMG/M metagenome (GOLD analysis project Ga0207417, IMG submission 184225) | Marine viral communities from the Deep Pacific Ocean - MSP-82 (SPAdes) | ecosystem: Environmental > Aquatic > Marine > Oceanic | place: Pacific Ocean | collected 2011-04-19
AATTGAAAGGCTATTATTCAAGTTGCGACCAATTTGTTCAGCAAAGAAGAAATACGGTTCACTTTTGGGTAAGTAGTTTTCAGGATGGGATTTGCTCTCTGGAAGCAGCTATTAAAGCGTTGAAAGTGAGATGGCTTGCATGAAGTTTTAAACCGCCGGCAAATCAGTGCGTTCTGTTTCCGGATTTGTTGGCGGTATTTTCATTGGAATATACATCCTCATCTTCTATAGATATTTTTGCACCTCCAAAAGAAGTTATCTTTTTTGAGATAGTTCGGATCATATTATTAAGACGTCGTTTTTCCCTTGAAAAATAATATTTCATGTACATAATGCCACCTGAAAAAGCTACCATACCACCAAGTGGAGCAAACATTACAGCAGTGGATTTAGGAAATCCTATTCCTTTTAAAGTAACTAACATAAACACAGATCCCAGAAATGCAGGCATAAATAGAAGTGGGATCTTCATTGCTGTCCAGTTATGTACATACTGAATTTTAGTTTTTCCATCTTTAGGAGTTAATGAGATATGCTTATAGCCAAATTCACCTCTTCTTTGCTCCCATTCAAAAGACTTGCCGGTTTTTGCTGATTTGCCAATTCCTCCGGTCACCTTTCTGATCTCCTGAACAACATCTTCCCACTGTTCTGAAGACATTTCTACGTCAACATAGGTTACTTCCTGTAATTTAGAGGTTACTTTACTCCACTTAAATTCCTGATCAAAATCGGGTTTATCATGAATATGTATGGCCTCTAAAAGAGATGCCTTGTCAATTCCCACTTCGTTAGCAAGTTCCAGAATTTCCTGCTCTGAGAGGCCGTCTTTATCACCATAAAGATCTTTTCGTGTCTGAATTTCAGAAGCTCTTTTGAGAATTTTACTGATCTCTTTTTTTGTATATATATGATTATTGCCCATAAAGTTGAATTAATTTTCGCCAGTATCTACGGAAAGCTTAAAAAATAGTTTAAACTACAAGCACTTCCTTACAGATATCCTTATCTTTGAAAAACTGCAAGCCAAACTTTTATTGTTTCATGTATAAAATGAACGATTCTTCTCCATTTGAACGCATCACCCGCCAGGGACTTACCTACGATGACGTTTTATTAGTACCAAATTATTCTAAAATATTACCAAGAGATGTGGATTTAAGTGTTCAACTTACTCCAACTCTTAAATTGAACATACCAATTGTTAGTGCAGCAATGGATACTGTTTCTGAATACCGACTGGCAATTGCTCTTGCTCGGGAAGGTGGAATTGCGATGCTTCACAAAAATATGACCATTGAGGAGCAGGCTGAGCAAGTTCGCTTGGTAAAAAGAAGCGAAAGCGGAATGATCGTCGACCCTGTTACTCTGGATGAGAATTCTACAGTAAAAGACGCTCGTTCGCTAATGCGTACTCATAAAATTGGTGGAATACCCATTGTTGACGATAAAGGTATTTTAATAGGTATTGTTACAAATCGTGATCTCCGTTTCGAGTCTGATATGACAAAAAAACTGGGAGAGATCATGACCAAAGAAAATCTCTATACAGCAAAAGAGGGAACAACCTTAAAGCAAGCAGAGCAAATCCTTCAGCACTTTAAAGTAGAAAAACTACCAATCGTTGACTCAGGAAATAAACTGGTGGGTTTGATTACTTTTAAAGACATAGAAAAGAAGATGAATTTTCCTAACGCGTGTAAGGATGATTTAGGTAGATTAAGGGTTGGTGCAGCTGTTGGAGTAACAGCAGATACAATGGACAGGGTGGAGGCTTTAGTGAATGCCGGTGTTGATGTAATCACAGTTGATACAGCTCACGGGCATTCTGATGGTGTACTTCAAACCGTTTCAAAAATAAAAGCCGAATACCCTGATTTAAATGTTATTGGGGGTAATATTGCAACCAGAGCAGCGGCAGAAGCTCTAGTGGAAGCAGGGGCAGATGTAGTGAAAGTTGGTGTTGGACCGGGTTCAATTTGTACCACCAGAGTTGTTACAGGTGTAGGTGTTCCTCAACTTAGTGCTGTAATGGAAGTTGCTGAGTATTGCCGTGAAAATAGAATTGGCTTAATTGCAGATGGTGGAATCAAACAAACCGGAGATATCCCAAAAGCGATTGCAGGCGGAGCTGATGTTGTAATGATGGGTTCTATGTTCGCAGGTGTAGATGAAAGTCCGGGAGAGACCATTATATATGAATCCCGTAAGTATAAATCATACCGTGGTATGGGAAGCATCGGAGCAATGAAGAAAGGCTCAAAAGATCGCTATTTCCAGGATGTTGAAGATGATATCAATAAATTAGTTCCGGAAGGAATTGAAGGTAGAGTTCCGTTTAAAGGATACCTGGGTGAAGTGGTTCACCAAATGACTGGTGGATTGCGTGCTGCAATGGGATATTGCGGAGCAGAAAACATTGACGGAATGAAAACTGCTGAGTTTGTTCAAATATCTGCGGCATCATATAGAGAAAGTCATCCTCATTCTGTACAGATTACAAAAGAAGCACCGAACTACTCGGTGTAATTCTTGAGCTTGATGAAAAATGTACTCTTTATTGTCTATTATTTCCCACCGATGGGAGGTAGTGGTGTTCAGAGATCATTAAAATTTGCTAAGTATTTAAGAGAATTTGGTTGGAACCCTGTTATTTTATGCCCCGAACCTGGTGCGTATCAATTCTTTGATCAATCTTTGGAGAATGAACTAAAGAACTTAAATCTCGAAATACATCAAGTAGAAGCTAAAACACCTTTTCATTCTTTAGGAGGTAGTAAAAAAGGAACAGGACTCATCACAGGGATTACCGCAAAAGTATTACGCAAAATATCTAAGTGGATCTATTTTCCGGATAACAAAAAGGGATGGATAAAACCTGCGATAACAGAAGGAAGTAGTATCATTGAGTCAAAAAAAATTGATCTCATATTTAGTTCTGCACCTCCTTTCAGTAATCATTTAATTGCTGAGAGACTAAGTGAACAGTTTAAAATTCCATTTGTATCTGATTATCGAGATCTATTCAGCAGTAGCCAATTTGATGTCAATGAATCAGATAAAAGAAAGAGAAAAAAGTACAAGCTAGAAGCAGAATGGCTTAGTAAGTCTTCAGGAGTTACCGTATTGGATGATTTCGCAAAAGATTTGATTACGAATATCGACCCGTCGGTTTCAGGAAAAATTAAAGTCATTCCGCATGGATTCGATCAAGATGATTTTAAAGAAAAAGATATTTCCAATTTAGAGTATAAAGAAGGAAAAATGAATTGGCTCTATAGCGGACTTTTTTATGAATCGAACCAGCCGGATATCTTTCTGAATGCGATAAAGAAAGTAGGTGAGAAGAATGAATCCTTCATAAATGATATCCATTTACATTTTCAGGGAGGTTTAGATTCCAGAATAAAGAAACTAATTAAACGATTAGAGCTGGAAGAATCAGTTACAGATTATGGATATCTTCCTCATAATATTTCAGCTGTCAATTTAATGGAGGCAGATATTCTTTGGATGATTTCAAGCTTTTCCGAGAATTTGAAACAGATCAAATCAGGAAAACTCTTTGAATATATAGGAGCAAAAAAACCGGTATTGGGCTTAGTGCATGAAGGCGAAGCATCAAAGATATTGGAAAAATATAAGATTGGATATCATGCCCGACCAAATAATATCAATGATGTAACGGCAAAAGTTGAAGAGATATATCAATTATGGAAGCTCAACAAATACCCAGAAGTATCTGATGAGTTTGTTGAACATTATAATCGGAAGAAATTATCTGGTGAATTGGCTACATTTTTTGATGAAATAACGAAGAAACATGAATACATGAACGCATGAAGTCATTTATAAAAAGACTATTTAAAGATCGTCATAAAACGGTCGAAATCATTTTGCTGGACGATACCAAGCCCGGTCAAGATGATTCGTATAGATTAAAACCAAATAGCCTTTTTATTAGTTTTACCGTTTTATCGGTTATTTTTTCAATCATTGTGGCTTTGGTTTTTATGCTTACTCCGTTGGGTGGCCTATTATATAATACAGATGAAGTAGAAATAAGAAGAGAAATACAAGGAATTACAGAACGTATTCTATCTTTACAGGACTCATTAGATGTAAGAGATCAGCAATTGAGAGAAATCAAAGAAGTTATCCGGTTAAATCAGGATACAACCTTGGCTATTGATGAGCGTTTAAGTCCAATCACATTATCAGATGAGCAGAATATTAGTACACCACTGGCACAATCTTTTAATAGTCTGAATGTTTTTGAGCAATTTGAAAGCGGGAACTTGATATCAGTAAATATTTTAGAAAATGCACCGGATTTCCCAACACAAGCACCGGCGCAGGGGACAAGAACCAGAGGTTACGAACCCAGTGAAGGACATTTCGGATTAGATATTGCCACAAAAGAAAACGAAGTTTTTATGAATGTGGCAGAAGGAACAGTAATATCCAGTAGTTGGACAATTGATTTTGGATACGTAATATCTGTGCAACATAAAGATGGATTAGTAAGTACATATAAACACTGTTCAAAACTTTATAAATCAAAGGGAGAAAAAGTTTTAAAAGGAGATGTATTAGGACTTATTGGAAATACAGGCATTTCCAGTACCGGACCTCATCTCCATTTTGAAATTTGGAAGAATGGAGTTTCGCAAAACCCATTAGCCTATTTAATTTTTTAATAAGTATGTTTAACAAAAACAAAAAGAGTAAAACCGTGAGTAATTCTACAAATCAGTCACCTTCAGTAAACATCATTAATGAAGGCACAAAAATAAAAGGTAATTTACACGCCAGTTCTGATATAAGGGTAAGCGGAACCATTGTTGGAGAAGCAATTTCTAAAGGCAAGATTATTCTTACAAACAATGGATTGGTTAAGGGAAATGTGTCATCATCTGATGCAGATATAGCAGGCAAAGTTGAAGGTGATGTGAGAGTAAGCAGTCGCCTTATCCTAAGAAAAGAAGCAATTGTGGATGGGAATATCTTCACTAAAACTTTGGTTGTTGAAGAAGGGGCTCAAATTAACGGGACTTGTAAAATGGGTTCAGATGTGAAAACTCTTTCACATGATAATGATGCTGATTATGCTGAAGAAACCCAACTTAAAGGAGCAAAGGCGTAAGTAATGCGCCTTCCTAAAGAATACGCTAAATATCTTGCTCTGGGAGCTGAAATTGCAGCTTCATTGTTAATTCCAATCGGACTTGGCTACATCGCGGATAAATTCTTAGATACAAGTCCATATGGTATACTACTAGGTGCTGTTACCGGTATTGTATTATTCTTTATTCTGATATTTAAAATTGCCCAAAATAATGAGGGTGATAACACAAAAAAAGATGATAAAAAAACTCGCAAAATTTAACATTGTTCCGCTCATACTCGCACTGATTTCGCCTCTTTTTTTGCCGGTTGATCCGGCTGTCGCAATAATTTGTGGTTTTCTTTTGAGTCTCATTTTTATTTTGAGCAGTGCTTGGGTACTCGATAATTTCTGGAATGCTGATTCTAAGCTATTTGTGAAGGTTTTTTTCTTCTCAATGGTAATCCGGTTTCTACTTGTGTTAGCGGCGATGGGAATTTTACTTGGACTGACAAAAATTGATGAAATCTACTTTACAGTTAGTTTCATAATTTCCTATCTTTATCAGTCTATAACGGAAATGATTTTTTTTAATCAACTACTACAAAATAAAAGCAGCAATTAAGCAATGATCCAGACCCTGCGTCGCGTATTTCTGACACTCTTATTTTTATCGGTTAGTACTTCAAACACTTTTGCAGCAGAAGAAAAAGAAGGCGGTTCACCTCTAGACGTAATGGGTACTGTTGCTGACCACGATTATTTAAAGATTCCTCATTTTATAAATGGTGGAAAGATAAATTTACCAAGATTCATTTTTTTAGAAGATGCTGAAGGTAATACATCATTCAAACCTTACTTAAATACAAAATCCGCTGCTAAATCGGAATACTTCGAAGTAGTTGATGAAGTACTTGTTGCAACGAATGGCGGTAAAATTGTTTTTGATCTTTCCATTACCTCTCACTTGATGTATTTCTGGTTTGGAATGGGGTTAGCGGTATTATTTACTATTGTAATGTCTCGTAGATATCAAAAAGGAGTTGGTAAGGATGTTGAGCCTAAAGGAACGTTGCAAAACATTTTCGAAGTACTATTTGTATTTGTTCGCGATGATGTAGCAAGGGCTAATATTGATGATCATAAAGCTGATAAGTACGTGCCTTTTTTCTTTACTATGTTCATGGGTATTGCATTTATGAATTTATTTGGTCTGTTTCCGTGGGCAGCAACTGCTACTGCAGATTTGACGGTAACAGCAACATTAGCAGTAATTGTGTTTTTTATTATCCAGTTTAGTGGCACTAAAGATTATTGGGGGCATATTTTTTGGTTTCCGGGTGTGCCTGTTGGGGTTAAAATATTAATGATTTTAGTAGAGCTAGTAGGTTTGCTAACAAAACCATTTGCTCTAGCTATTCGACTTTTTGCAAACATGCTTTCAGGAAAGATCATGATCATCGCAATCTTAGGGTTGATCTTCATTTTTGCTGAATTATTTGGCACAGTAGGAGCGTACGGTATTAGTGTTGTTTCAGTAACACTTACTGTTGTATTGTATGCTCTAAAGGTTTTTGTAGGATTGTTACAAGCATATATTTTCACTCTTCTTTCAGCAGTATTTATTGGAATGGCTGCAGAAGATCATCATCACGGTGAAGAAAATTATAATGCAGAACACGTAGCATAAAGAAATTAAACTCATATAAACTCTAACAAATAAATAAAGAATACTATGGGACTTTTAGCAGCTGGTATTGGAGCTGGAATCGTAGCACTTGGTGCTGGAATCGGAATCGGAATGATTGGTAAAGGAGCTACCGAAAGTATTGCTCGTCAGCCAGAAGCATCCGGAGATATCCGTGGCGCAATGATTCTTACTGCAGCTTTCATCGAGGGTGTTGCTCTTTTAGGTGCAGTTATCTGTATCCTTCTTGCTCTTGGAATCGGTCAATAATAAAGGATAAGAAATGACTTTTCTTTTAGCAGGCGGAGGAGGCTTATTATCGTTTAATCCAGGTTTTGCGTTGTGGATATTGATATCTATGATCGTATTTATTCTGGTAATGATGAAGTATGCGGTTCCGCCAATCATGGCAGCGCTTGTTGCTCGCGAAGCGAAGATCAAAGATTCTTTGGAATCTGCTGAAAAAGCTTTGGCGAGAGCTGAGGAAGTATCGAAAGATAACGAAAAAGCGCTCCGTGAAGCTGAAGCTAAAGCTCAAAAAATCCGAAAGGAAGCTTTAGAAGAAGCGGAACTCCTTCGTTCAGAACGAATTTCGAAAGCTAAAGATGAAGCTGCTCAAATAATAGAACAAGCGAAAGCTTCTATTGAGCAGGAAAAGAAGCAGGCGTTATTGGAACTTCGAAATGAAGTTGCTCAATTAGCGATCAAATCTGCTTCTGTGATCATCGATGCGGAACTAGATAACGATAAGAACAACAAGCTGGTCGATAATTTTATTACCGACTTGTCAAAAAATTAAGCTTAGCTGATGTTGGTATCAAAAGCAGCGCGACGTTATGCAACAGCACTTCTTGAAAGTGCTAACGAGCAAGGTTCGATTGAGAACACTTTGAAAGATATTCATCTTATCAAAGCAACCATCGAAGGCTCAAAAGAATTAAGAGCTTTTCTTAAAAGCCCTGTTGTAAAACCAGCTGATAAACAAAAAGCTTTGGCATCAATTTTTGATGGTAAAGTTTCTAAAGATGTTTCTCGGTTTATTGGTTTACTAACTAACAAGGGTAGAGAAGATATTCTTGATGAAGTTGCCAACGCATTTATAGATGTATACAATGTTCACGCTGGTATTATTACAGTTGAAGTTAAAACTGCAAAGGCATTGAAAGACGCTCAAATTACCGAGCTAATTAAAATGCTTGAAAAAACGACCTCAAAAACCGTAAATCTTGATTTGAAAGAACAAGTTGAGTTGAGAGGTGGTATTTCAGTAAAAATTGATGACACCGTAATAGATGCTACCGTTAAGCACAAGCTGGAACAGCTTGAAACACGATTCCTCGAATCATCGATGGAATAATCAGAATTTGAAAAGATTTAGAAATTAATAATACAATGAGCCAAGTCAGACCAGACGAAGTTTCTGCCATATTACGTAAACAACTAAGCGGCTTCAATAATGAAGCGGATGTTTATGATGTTGGTACCGTACTTGAAGTAGGTGACGGTATTGCACGCGTTTATGGCCTCTCTAAAGTGCAAGCGGGTGAGCTTGTGGAATTACCTGATTCTAAAGATGAAAACGGTAATAACATAACAGGAATGGTACTTAACCTTGAAGAAGACAACGTGGGTATCGTGTTGTTCGGATCTTCAAGTTCTGTAAAAGAAGGTCATACTGTTAAAAGAACTCAAGACATTGCATCTATTAATGTAGGTGAAGGTGTTTTAGGTCGAGTTATTGATCCGCTTGGAAATCCAATTGACGGTAAAGGTCCAATAACAGGTGACACTGTAAAATTACCATTAGAGCGTAAAGCTCCTGGTGTAATATATCGTGAGCCGGTAGCAGAACCACTTCAAACAGGTATTAAAGCGATTGATTCATTGATTCCAATTGGACGTGGACAACGTGAGCTTATTATTGGTGACCGCCAGACTGGTAAAACTTCAGTTGCTATTGATACTATTCTAAATCAAAAAGCAACTCAGAATTCTGAGAAGCCGGTTTTTTGTATTTACGTAGCAATTGGTCAAAAAGGATCTACTGTTGCAGGAATTAAGCAAGTTCTTGAACAAAACGGAGCAATGGATTACACAGTAGTTGTATCTGCCCCTTCAAGTTCTTCAGCTCCAATGCAGTATATTGCACCATTTGCTGGTGCAGCTGTTGGAGAGTATATCCGTGATACTGGTCGTCACGCTTTAGTAATTTATGATGATCTTTCGAAGCAAGCTGTTGCATATCGTGAGATGTCTCTTCTATTGAAAAGACCTCCGGGACGTGAAGCTTATCCGGGTGATGTATTCTATCTTCACAGTCGTTTACTTGAGCGTTCTGCTAAGATCATCAACGATGATAAAGTAGCTCAGGCAATGAACAACATACCTGAAGGCTTAAGACCAATGGTAAAAGGTGGTGGATCCCTAACAGCACTTCCTATTATTGAAACCCAAGCTGGTGACGTTTCTGCTTATATCCCAACAAACGTAATTTCTATTACAGATGGTCAGATCTTTTTGGATACTGACTTATTTAACTCTGGTATACGTCCTGCAATTGATGTAGGAACTTCAGTATCTCGTGTGGGTGGATCTGCTCAGGTTAAATCGATGAAGAAGCTATCAGGTACTTTGAAGCTTGATTTGGCTCAGTATCGTGAATTAGAAGCTTTTGCTAAGTTTGGGTCTGATCTTGATGCAGCTACTCAAGCTCAATTGAGAAAAGGTGAAAGAACGGTAGAGTTGTTGAAGCAAGATGTTTATCAACCACTTCCAGTTGAAAGAGAAATCGTTCTGTTGAAAGTTAATGATGCCGGATTACTTGATAAGCTCCCTGTTGACTTGATTAGTGAATTTGAAGCTCAATTCCTTGAAACTGTATTATCAAAGTATAGCACAGAAATGGATGATTTAGCTAAAACCGGTGTGCTAACTGATGAATTCGGAACTAAGGTTCTTGATTCAGCAGCTACAGTTATCGATCAAATTTTAGCTGGACAAGAAGCTTAATCTATGGCTAATTTACGCGACATAAGAAACAGAATTAGTTCTGTAAATAGCACACAGCAAATAACCAAAGCTATGAAAATGGTTGCTGCTGCTAAACTTAGAAAAGCTCAGGAGCGGATGACAAAAACCCGTCCTTATGCTGCTAAGATTCAGAATGTTGTTGGTCGTTTAGCTGATAGTGGAAGTATCTCTAGTCCTTTAGTTGAAAAATCAGAGACCAACCAAAACCTTCTATTTATAGTTGTAGGTTCTGACAGAGGTCTTTGCGGAGGTTTCAATAACAATCTTTTTAAAGAACTGGAAAAAAGATTAGCTAAAGATTTCTCAACTCAATTAGAAGCCGGGACTGTTTCATTAGTTACAATTGGTAAGAAAGCTACAGCTCATTTTAAGAAAAGAAGCTATAATGTAGTAGAATCTTTTCCCGGATTTTTTGATACTATTGAATATGATCCTACTTCAGCAATTATGGATTCAGCTACAAAAGACTTTGTAGATGGTGTATATGATGAAGTTTATATTGTATTTAATGAGTTTAAATCTGTAATCGCTCAAAATAGAAAAATCGATAAGGTATTACCTATCGATCCTAACAGTTTTGGAGTGAAATCAGAGGATGATTCTAAAACTTCTATTGACTATATTTACGAGCCAAATTCTGAAGCCATATTAGAAAAGTTATTGCCACTTCATTTGAATACTCAACTGTGGAAAGCGATACTTGAATCTAATGCTTCTGAGCAAGGAGCAAGAATGTCTGCTATGGATAGTGCAACTGAAAACGCAAAAGAACTTGAGCGTGATCTTAAGTTGAAGTATAATCAGGCAAGACAAAGTGCTATTACAACTGAAATTTCTGAAATCGTATCAGGTGCACAAGCACTAAGCGAATAAGTTTTAGTTTATTTATTGAATATTCGACGGAGAGTTGGCAGAGTGGTCGAATGCGGCGGTCTTGAAAACCGTTGTGCCGCAAGGTACCGGGGGTTCGAATCCCTCACTCTCCGCATTTTTAAAATAGCCCGTTAAGGGCTATTTTTATTTAAATAATTGATATTTTGTTGCGTTACAAGCTCAAAAAAAATCTATGAAAAAAATCTTCACTGTTTTCATCTTTTTCATCATTGTATCTGCTGGTTCAATTTCTGCACAAGATACTTTAGAAATTTCACTTCAAGATTTTATTGATCTTGGAATAGAAAACTCAGGTCAAATAAAGTATGAAAAGACTAATGTTGATTTAGCTGAAAACAGAGTAGATCTAGCTAAAGATCAACGAATTTTACCAAGCCTATCTTTCAGATCTGAACATGCACTTGTTCCGGGCGTAACTTCACCAGGTAACTTTCCTGAAGAACAGATTTACCTTGATCCTAATGCAAAAAATGATTGGGATAAAATAGGAGTTTTTAATAGGATGAGAATTAGTGGAGTTCAACCTGTTTTTACGTGGGGTTCTATTAATAAGGCTGTATCTGCAGCTCAGGAAGCAGTAAAAGCAACAGAGTTTGAATTTCAGGCTAAAAAGGAAGATCTAGAAGTAAGACTCTATGAGCTGTACTACAGCTATGTGTTAGCTTTAGAGATTGAACGGTTATTAAAAGATGCTGAAGATAAGATCGATAAAATTGAAAAATCTCTTGATGATGCTCAGGAAGACGGCGAAGATATAGATGAAACAGATGTATATAAGTTCAAAGTATTTAAAGCTCAATTTGGCATACAAAAGGCAGAGGTAGATGAGAGCCTCGTATTTGTTAAACAAACCTGGCAATATCTTTTAAGGAATGAAAATGGAAATGTATACACACCTTCGGTAAGATATCTGGATCCATTGAGTTCACAACTATCTAGTTTAGATTATTACCAAAGCAGTGCATTTTTAAATCGAAACGAATTAAGAGGTATTAATACAGGTAAAGAAGCCTTAGTAAAGTATATAGACTATCAAAAAGCACAAAATTTACCTGGATTATATCTCGGATTTACAGCCACTTTTGCTTCAACTCCAATTCGGCCAAGACAGCCAAATCCGTTTATTAGTACCCCGGAAAATACTTTAAATACTGCGGTAGGATTAACAATCCGTCAAAATTTAAATTTCTTTCAAGCAAATACTCAGTTAGAGCGTGTAAAGATCGAACTTAAAAAAATGGATTATTTATCTGAAGCTGCAAAGGATGGAATTCTTTTAGAAGTGAATCAAGCGTATCAAAAAGCAGCTGTAGCTGAAGTTAAAGTAGATAAAACAGACGAAGCCTTGCTTACTACTAAACAGTGGTTAAGAATGGAACAACAAGACTATGATTTTGGTATAGGAGAAGTAAAAGATCTTATTGATGCTATGAAAATGGAGCTTGAGCTTAGGCTTAAGGAAAAGGAAAGCATTTTTGAATTTAATACATCAATGGCAAAACTAAATAATGCAGCGGGTATTCCGTTACATTTATTACAACAAAACGATTAAAATGACACGAAGAATATTTTCAGTATTGATTTTGGTGTTTGCTTTAGTAACCATAGCTGAAGCACAAACACCTGAAGACGAAATTAAAACTTTACTCGAACAGAGAGATCAACAAGTTAAAACACTATTAGGTCCTAAAGGTTCTGAATACAGCGATGAACAGCGTGCTGAGATTAAGGATATTATAAATGGAATTATAGATTTTGAGTCCATGGCAAAATATGCACTTGAAGATACTTATGCCTCGCTTAGTAAAGAGATACAAACAGAGTTTGTTGATCTTTTTGCTACAATCGTTAGAGATCAATCTCTTAACAAACTGGATATTTACAGAGCAGAAGTAACTTATAATTCTATTGAAGTAGAAGGAAATAAAGCTACTGTTAAAACTTATGCAGAACTAGATGATATAAGAACTCCAGTTGATTATACCATGGTAAAGGAAGAAGGAGAGTGGGTTATAACAGATCTTATACTAGATGAGGTATCTACTGCAGAATCATACAATCGTCAATTTCAAAGAATTATTACCAGAAAAGGGTTTGATTCATTGTTATCCACTTTAAGGAAGCGAGCTTCTAAAGCTTAAAACCATTATATTTATTTAAATCAGATAACTAATTATCAAGTGCTAAAGTCAATTCAAAATGAAAAGCTGGCTAAAGAAGGATATGTTTATGTCAGCTATGGTCATAAAAAGTATTTAAAACATACTCTTGCTTCTGTTGTATCACTACGGCGTCATGACAAAATACGTCCAATTGCACTTTATTGTAGTGAAAACCAGAAAAAAATGATCGAAGAAAAAGGTCTATCTGATTTTTTTCAGTATGTAAAAGTTCTTCCAGAAGAGAATTGTTCAATAGTCGGTTTTAAACATCATGTGTTCAAGTTTATGCCGTTTGAGCAAAATCTGTACTTAGATAGCGATATTATTTGGTGTAAAAATCCTGATTCACTATGGCGGTCGTTCGGCGTATTTGATTTCACAATTACAGGAAATTTAGTTTCGGATAATTTTTTTGGAGCTCCTAAAGGGTTTGGAGTACTTAAGGACATCTTTTTTGGTAGAAGGAAAAAGACTCTAAAGAATTTTGGACTTACGTATCTGAGTAGGGTTCAATCCGGATTGATATATGCAAAAGATTATTCTTTAACAAAGAAAGTATGTGATCTTGCCGGAGAAATGCTGGATCGAAAAGATGAAACTCATTTTAAAAGCCGCAAGATGGAGCAAGGTCGTACTGAAGAGTCTTGTGAGTGGAGTCTTGCTATGGCTATGTCTAAATTAAATGTACCAATTTATCCCTGGCTACAAGGACATAGTAGTCCTCAACTTGATTATATAGCTGACCTTACTGAACACGATGAAGAGTTTGAATATGTATCGTGTAAATACTACTGTGATAACTTTGCTTATTCATTAAGGGGAATTAAAGCTAGAAAACTCCGAAAAATTTTCTTGAAAATTTTATCCATATTCCCCGGCAAAGGAGACTTTATAAATACTACCCCTTATTGTTTACACTTTGGGTGGCTTCATGAAAAAGTTCCTTTTTATGTATTTTCAGAATCTATATGGAAACAGATCACGTCGAATCAATTTAATCGAACACCTGTAAAATATTCTGAAAATGTATCAGAACAGCATTAGAATGTTCAAACTATTTTTTTCGATTCTACTTTTAGTTGTTTTGTCATGCCCACTATTTTCTCAAAATGCTCGATTATTAGATCTTGATAACGAAAGAGCTTATCGCCTAATAGAACTGATTAAAGAACGAGGTCATTTACAAAATCTTAATCCTGTAAAACTACCTTATGCTGTACAGCAAGTGAATAATGGGTTAGATGATATTAGTACAGATGAACTTAGCGAACTTGAGAGAGAATGGGTGAATCAACTTAAGGAAGAAGTTGCTTTTTCTGAAGAAGAATTAGCCAAAGAGTATTTGATCGAACCCTATCTTTTGAATGCTACTGAAATAAATAACACTGACAGAAAGAATGTTTATAGACCAAGAAATAATGAACTATTTGTTTGGCCTTTTGGAGAAGTTGGTTCATTTGGTGATTTTGGTAACTTTACCTTAAAAGCGAATGTTCACTTTGATCTATATTATGAATTTGGATTAGATGGAATAGACCCTACAAACAGACTCTATATCAGAAATGAGAACGCTTACGTAGGTTATAAATCAAAATATTTTAGTTCCTATCTTGGAAGAATTGAGTCAAGTTGGGGACAATTTAATCGAAACTCGACTTTTCTGACTCCAAATGCATTGCCTTTTGATCAATTTCAATATACTGTTGGTACGAACAAAATATCTTTTAATTCTTTGAATGGAATTTTGGATAATGTAGATGCAGACGGTACTTATGATGGCCATACGTTAGGAGACAGATCAAATTCTAAAAGACGGTATTTAAGCTTAAAAAGTATAGATTGGAAGGTTAATGAACATCTTTTTCTGAGTTTTAAGGAAGGAATACTTTATTCGGGAGAGAATGTAAATATGGATGCCAGATATATGGTTCCTTCGTTTTTATTTTTCTTTTTGGAGGCAGCCACTCCCAGAGATCAAACTGAGAACTTATTTATCGGAGGGAGCATATGGTATAACTACAATAACATCACGTTGTACTTTGATGCAATGTTGGACGATCTGATTACAAATAGAAAAGAAAGAGGAGTCAGTGAAAAAAATAATTTTGGTATAGTAGCCAATGCATCCTATTCTTTTATCAATAAACCAATAAAGCTAAACTTGGATTCTGAGCTATTCACTTATCAGGTTTACAATACGGATCAAGCCGATGGCAGATATTTATATCTGGGCAGAGGGATAGCATCTCAATACAATGATTATATTTTTTCTGAGTTGAAGCTGGATTATTTCATGGAGAATATATTAAAAGGTTTAACACTGTCTTCATATTTCGGAATTTTGAAACAAGGAGAGCAGGTAATAAACCAAGAATTCCAAAGTGAATATCCAAATGGAAGGGGCTATGAATATGTTTTAACAGGAACTGTTGAAACCACAAGGCGTACCGGACTAGAAGTTTATTATTCGCCGGTTAGGTTTTTTAGATTAAAATCAGATTTGGGATACAACTTTGTTTCTAATAAAAATAATGTAGAAAATGCTTCAGAATCCAGATTTTCTTCTATGTTTGAAATCAGTTTTATATTTAGGTAATTAACCACGAGCCTTTGTTTCCTGATTCTGAAAAAAATAATGTACTGATATTTGCACCTTACTTTCCTCCCAGATTGAGAGTTGGAGCGATAAGACCCTATCGTTTTGCAAAATATTTAAGCAGGAAAGGCTGGAATGTTTCAGTAATATCCATCAAACATCCCGGAAAAGAGCTAAATGAAACACAGAAGAAAGACCTTGAGAATGTTTCGATCTATGAATTAGCACCTCCATTTGATAATACAACAACAGCTTCTAAGCAAACTTCTTCTGTACGATCTGATAACTCCATTTTAACTAAAATTGGTGATTGGGTTGATTCACAAATACCTACAGATACATGGTGGCCCTTTTTCTGGTCTAAGAAAAAAGAAATCAATGACATTATTGATAGAGTTAAACCAGATATCATTTGGAGTACTTCTGATCCTTGGTCAGGGGGGTATGTTATTGGTAAGATTGCTGTAAAAAAGGGAATTCCATGGGTATCTGATTTCAGAGACCCATGGACTCTATGTTCTGTCAGGTTCACAGAAAAAGGGTTCTTTGCTCAAAAAGTTGATAAAAAATTAGAGAAATGGATTATAAATAACTCTGATTTTATGACCTTCACATCGTTAACAACTGAGCAGAAATACGTAAGGTATTATAATATTCTAAAAGGAAGGACTACTACTATTTACAATAGTTTTGACTCAGAAATCCAAGAAACTGATAGCACAGAAATAAGACAGAAAGACACATTTGATATATATTTTTTGGGATCTTTTAGAGAGTTGTCAACTGCAGAGTTAATAATTAACACTCTTTCAAAAGTCAAAGAAATTGATAGAGAAAATTTTGATAAAATTTTTGTCCATTCGTACGGAGATCTAACTGAACAAGATCTGAGTTTATCAATTGAACGAGGTGTAAGAGACAGATTTATTACTAGAGATAAAGTTGCGTTTTCTAAAGTTCAGCACGAACTTCATAATGCTGATCTTTTATTGCTAAGCACTCACCCGGAAAGAAATGATATTGTTCCAGCTAAACTATGGGATTACTTATTAGCAAAAAAGAATATTCTTTCATTGGTTCAAAATCCTGAAGTGTCTAGTATACTAGAAAGCAGTAATACCGGAAAACAGTTTGATAAAAAGGAATTAAATAAAGCAGCTGAATATATTCTTGAAATGCTAGAGCAGAAAAGGAATCCTAACACTTCAAAAAGTAACAGAGCTATTAAGATATCAAACTTTGACGCTCCTAACAGAGCCTTACAATTATCAAAGGTTCTTAAAGAGGTAATTAAAGATGGCTAAAAAATCACTCACTGAAAAGACGATGGTGGTTGTCTTTTCAAGAGTACTGACATCATTTATTGATTTAACTACAGCCATTCTAATTGCCAGGTTATTATCAAAAACCGATTTTGCTATTCTTGGCTACCTTTTAATGATTTATGAGGTTGCCAGATATATTGCGACGCTCGGTTTTCCTGAAAGTATTTTTTACTTTTTTGAGCATCTGACGAAAGAATTCAGGAAAGCATTTGCCCTCCAAACTATTGGGATATTGACAGTTACAGCACTTATTTCTGGGCTGTTGATTTTACTTGTCAAAGTTTTTGCATCAGATATAATAAGTGATCAGTTTAGTGAAAGTGTAGTATTGACTATACAGAGTTATCTTCCCTATATAGCTCTGATTGCTGTTCTGGAAATTCCTACCTGGCCTGTTCATAATATTTTATTAGCATCAGACAGACAAAAAGAAGCCGGTTGGTATCAGGTTATAACCAGTTTAATGTCTTTTGCTGCATTAATTGGACCTTTAGCGCTGGGTTACTCGATTGAGGTTACGCTATACTGTATGGTTGGTTATGCTTCGCTGAGATTTATAGGTTCATTTATCTGGGTAATGCTAATACTCCCAAAAGGCGGTCTCAGAACACCTCAAGGAAATATAAAAGAGCAAATTACATTTTCTTTACCATTAGGTATCTCTTCTTTGGTAAGTCAGTTTAACAAGTACGCCGATAAGTTTATAGTTTCTATTTTTCTTACGGAAATAGCATTTGGAGAATATATAATCGGAGCTCAGGAAGTCCCCATCATCAGAGTTATTCCTTTTGCTGTTGGTACAGTTTTGATAAGCAGATATGTGAACTTGAAGATAAAAAACCTTGGAGATGACCTGATAAATCTTTGGTATAAAGGAATAGAGAAGGTGTCTCTAATTGTAATTCCGTTAACTATCCTTTCCATTGTATTAGCACCATACTTTATAAAAATATTCCAATCCGGAGATACTGATTATTCGAATTCGATAATTCCTTTTCAGATTTATAATTTGATAATACTAATAAGAGTAGCTCATTATGGGAGTATTCTTCAGGCATTTGGAGATACAAAAGGTATTCTTCGTCTTAGTATTTCTTTAGTGGTTCTAAATATTCTATTTAGTGTACCCTTAACCATTATGCTGGGTATTAATGGTACAGCTATTGGAACTTTACTTGCCAATATTATCAATTGGATATTTACATTAAAGAGAATTGGAGGGCATTTGGAGGTGAAAACATCAAAAGTAATACCAATGAAGTATGTATCTAAGATCTTTTCAATCTCTGTGGCTTCAGGTCTTATCATCTACTTTACAAGTAGATATGTATCAGATTCTTTAAACTGGATTGAAAATTTAGCGATCAGTTCATTAATATTTTTCGCGATATATATTGTAATTGGAGTACTTACGAAAACTATTAAGAAAGAAGACCTTGTAAACCTAAAAGAAATGTTTAAGCTAAGTTTTCTTTGGAAGTAATATGATTTCTTTTCAGAACTGAAATTCCTTTTTCAGTAGGGATATATTCATGAGTAAACTCAGGATATTTCTTTAGCCATTTTTCAACTATCTCTTTTTCCTCAGAACGAGCAGCATCATCAAGTATGATTACAGCGTGATCAGAAAGATGTTCATAAAAAACAGGTAATGCGGGATAACGAGCATGCTTTTGAGTTTTTTCGGGAGGCCCGTCAACAACAAGCAGATCAATTTTTTTATCCCCAAGTTGTACTTTAGAGATATCATACCAGTTGAACTTATTTCCATCAATTTCCTGGTTAACAAGCGGTGTAAAGTGAATTGAAGCGAATTTTGACAGATTATGCAATTCCAGATCTTTAATTGTCTTATTTCCGTAAAATTCACTGTGATCTAAAGACGTAATTTGTCCTTGGCCAAGGTCTCTTAATACATAGGAAGTAATTATTGTAGAAGATCCGCTCCCAATTTCCAGAATGTGTTTCGGCTCATTCCTTAAAACTTCGCTTAAAATAACTGAGATCAATTCAGGAAAAGCAGCCCAACCTGTTAGGTATGGAAGAGGATGAGTAGGTTTAACCAAGCTGTGGATATTTAGCATGGCCTGATTTCTATAATCCTGAAACTGAATCTCTTGAATAATACTTCTGTAAACATGAAATATAGCTACCAGAACTAAAAGGGTAATTAAAGTACTTATAACTATAAATGAAGTTTCTAAGTCAAAAAAGTATATCAGAATTAATGAAACGACAAAAACTATAAGAGTGGGAAGAAAAATAAATTTGTTATCAGGATGCTTAACTTTTAATTCTTTGCTTAGAGACATTGTGTATTGTTTATATAAGTGAGGAGATCATACTCTTCGAAAATAATGCAAATGACCTTTGTATTTATTATAAAGTTCCGGAAAAGGAAAACCTAATATAATCAGTTCGATCATAAAAGAATCAAATCGGATATTCATACTCATCATAACCCCAAAATGCATGCCGATCAAAGCTAAAGCGATGTAAGGCCTTAACTTTCTGAACCAGATCAATATTCCGATGAACTCAGTGGCAATACCTATAAAAAGCATCAAAGTAGCTGCAGGAATACTGTTTAAAGCAAGAACTTGTACAAAATTATAGTTGAATTGCCCTTCCCGAGACAGTATATCAGTACTCTTTTCAGCTATCCAAAGCCACAAATGTCTTCCATCAATCCAATTTGGTCCGGTTCCGATAAGTTTTGAGATAGAGGCTGAAAAATATCCCAATCCTATATAGAAAATGGTAAATCCAATGATAAAGCGATATCTATGCAGTTCATCTTTAAAAGCAGCAACTCCAACGGCAAAGCTGAAGATCGCCATTCCTACAAGGTTTGCACTATGGGGTATTTCACCAATTGAGAAACGTGCTACATACTGAAAATGCAGTAACACAAAAACGACTGCATATAGCCATTTTGAACCTATCCTAAAAAAACTAAATAACAATAAAAGGCTAATTGCTAAAGCATTTATAACAGGTAAGTAATTGTCATGCATGAATGAGATATCAATGATGTTGGCAATTCCCAATGGTAATACTACATCACTTATTTTTAGCGTATATAACCCCCATTCCCAAGCTAAGTTGATGGTTTCATACACGATATAAAGTTCAAAGATTTTAAAGTAAAATCGATGAGCCTTTGTGAGGGTATCGGGTTTGCCAAAAAGGTTGTCAGTAATCAAGCTTCCTAAATTCATTCAGAACTATAATAATTACTTGAAAGGTTTGGGTTAAAGAGAGTTGTATCACTTTTAAAAAGTAAAATGGGAACAGTCTCTACTACTACACTGTCGTTTCCGATCATTTTACCATGTACTTTAAATATCATCCAATCCTGTGTTATCAGATACCTTTCTCCTAACATATTTCTAAGTGCGAGTATCCTTTTCTCATCCCATTCCTTTGTTTTAGATACAAAGTTGGAATAATCAATTTGGTCAACACCGATTGATTTCATTGAGACAGGATTGCCATTCAAATTATCCAAAGTGGTTGCTTCCCATAGTTCATCAGGGTTTGTATTACTTACATCTCTTACCAAAGCTCTGGTCCAGGGATTTCCGGCTTTAGAAAACATCGGGTAAATACTAAATGGCCAGTATTCACCTTCATGAGTAGCAACTAACAAGCTATAAAACAATAGGCTTATTAGAGTAATTTTAATAGATTTTTTCTGCACAGACATTAAGAAATTAAAACAAAATGTTTTTGGTTTATACAAGTTAAGACATTGTAGAGATATAAAGTATCTTAGTTTATAAATCCAAAATTACAGTAAAAAGACTTAATAACACAATGAGGTTAATCAGGGCATTATCATTACTTATAATGAGCACAATTTTGTCTCAGAATTTGTATTCACAATCCGAATCTGAAAAAGGAAAAACTTTTTTTATAGAAGATTTTGAAAAAGACGAAATTGGGGATCTGCCGGCTTCTTGGTACAATCAAAAAGGCGAAGCAAAGCCTATATACTATGAAGGTGAACTAAGAAAAACCTATCATTATGCTGTTGAAAAAGAAGGTGGTAATAAGTTTTTGAGATTTGAAGGAAACCGAGGAAAACATATGAGTTATCCTTTGTTGAATAAGGAAGAAATCGATATATATAAGACCCCAATCTTGAGCTGGAAGTTCAGAATTCATGAAATTCCGGTAGGGGCAAATGAAGATGATGGAGATAAAAATGATGCTGCAGCAAGTGTTTACATTGCTTTTGATCTGGGAAGAGTGCTTTTCAAAAAAGTACCAAAAACCATTCGTTACACCTGGAGCTCAACACTGCCTGTAGGCACAGAGCTTTCAAAATTCTATGGAAACCAAAAAATAATTGTAATAGGGACCGGCAACAATAACCAGGGAGAATGGCAAACTTTTGAAAGGAATATAGTTGAAGATTATAAAAGACTTTTTGGTGATGATCCTCCAAACAAACCTCTGGCATTACTTATTTTAAGCGACGGCAATAATACCAAAAGTATGGTTAAAGCTGACTACGATGATTTTAAATTAAAATCGGTTCAAAACTGAGTTAACTTTTCGGTAAATTAAATGCTTCAAGAAATTTCGGTTTTAAATTAAATGAAAAAAATTCTTGGGCTTTTTCAGCCTTTATTACATTTAAACATCAAGCATCCTTTTCTGGTACTTGGGATAAGTCTGATACTAGCTGTTTTGGGTGGATATTATTCAATACAGTTAAAGATCGACACAGATATTGCTAATCTTTTACCTGAGAACCATCCCAATGTTTTAGCGCTCGAGAAGCTAAAAAATACGGTTGGTGGTGAAACAGAAATGCAAGTGGCAATCAAGTCACCAAGTTTCGAAGCAAACAGAAGATTTGCTGAAGACCTGATCCCTAAAACTCTTGAACTGTTTTATCCTCGTTATAACGACAAGTACTTTAAGCGAGCAGAATTTAGAAAAGATACTGAAATTATTAAGGATAATGCTCTTTACCTTGCCAGTGATGAAGAGCTGGAAGAAATTACCGATTGGCTTCAGGAAGAGATCGATAATGCCAGAGAAGAAGCCAACCCGTTTTTTATAGATTTTGAAGAGGATGAAGAATCAGAGGAAGAAGGCAGTGATAAAGCAGAAAGTTTTAAAGAAAGTTATGATGTACTAGTTCCATCTGAATATCCGATCAATGAAGACAGCACTATTATGGTGCTAAAATTCTTTCCAACTGGTTCAAAGAGTGACATCAGGTATTTGGAAGACATGTTTGTAAAATACGATTCTCTTCTTATTGCAATGAACCCAGGCTCTTATCATCCTGAGATGGAAGTTCAATTTGGGGGGCGATTAAAAAGGCATTTGGAAGAACTTACTTCGATAATGGATGACGTTTTAGGTAGTTTTGCAACAGGGATATCGAGTGTTATTTTATTAGTGATGTTGTACTTCTTTATAAAGAAATACATTCATTATCGCAGAGGAAAAAATGAAGATCTGAAGCATGGTATTTGGAGCCATATTCTAAGAATACCGGTTCCTGTGATCATTATCGGTTTACCATTAATAATGAGCTTGGTTTGGACATTCGGAATCACCTACTTCTACTTAGGAATGCTCAATACAATGACCTCGGTCTTGTTTGTGATCTTATTTGGTTTAGGGATTGACTATGGTATTCATTATTACGCCAGATATATTGAATTGCGTTCCTCCGGGCTTTCTGTAGAAGAGGCAATTTTAACAACCAATGACAAAACTGGAGAAGCCATATTTGTGAGCGCATTTACAACGGCTTCTGCTTTATATGTATTGATGTTTGCAGATTTCAGAGGGTTCTCTGAATTTGGTTTTATATCGGGAACAGGAATTATGCTCGCATTATTTGCGATGCTCTATGTTCTTCCATCTTTACTTGTAATATTCGAGAGATTCAATTGGGTTTTATTTTCAAAAAAAGAAGATTCAACACCTACTTTTGAAAACAAAAAATACCCTTATGCCCGCACTATAGTTGTGGCCGGGTTGGTGTTGTCTGCTGTTGTTGTAGGTTTTAGTGGAAACCTCAGTTTTCAATACGATTTTGGTGAACTGGAGCCTACTTATCCGAATTATGAAAAATTCAGAGAAGTTGCAGGTCAGGTTGGAAGCTCAGATAAAAGAAATCCCGCTTACATAATAGCCGATACAGACGAAGAAGTGGATAGTCTGGTTGATATTCTAAACCGAAAAATGGAATCTGATACTACATCACCTACCATTTTAAGCATTGAAGCTCTTCAGGATAGATTTCCATCCACGAAAGAAGAAGAAACAGAAAAGCTAGAAAAGATAGCCAGAGTAAGGGAATTATTAGACAATACATTTATCCGAAATAAAGAAAACGAAGATCTTGATAAGCTTCGCAGAGCGGCACAAACTCGGGAGCCGCTAACTATAGATGAAATTCCACCATACTTAAAATCACAATTTATTACCAAAGATGGTGAAGTTGGGAGGTTTGTGATCATCTATCCGTCGGTGGGTCTTTCTGATGGGAAGAAATCCATAGCTTTTAAAGATGATATTGGTTCTGTTACTATAGAAAATGGGAAAACATACCATGCGGCAAGTACCTCTATTGTAGCAGCGTCGATGCTTGATCTGATGAGAAAAGAAAGTCCATATATGGTTGGGGCTACTTTTATTATCATCTATTTATTCATGATCTTTACCTTCCGATCATTCAGGTGGTCGGTTATTTCCATGTTACCTCTAGTTGTAGGTTTGCTTTGGTTATTTGGGATAATGATGATATTTGACCTGCAATTTAATTTTTATAATCTGGTGGTTCTCCCCGCTATTTTGGGAATAGGAGAAGACAGTGGAGTTCATTTGGCTCACCGATATAGAGACGAAGGGAGAAACTCTATGTGGGCAGTGCTTTCCAGTACAGGTCAACATATTTCTATGGGCTCGATAACAACTATGCTTGGTTTTGCCGGGTTGTTATTTACAAGTCACCCCGGATTACAATCCTTAGGTGTAATGGCAGTGATCGGAATCGGTATGACATTGGTAACCTCTTTAACTTTCTTGCCGGCTTTAATTCAATGGCTGGAAGATAAAGACTGGATCAGATACTGATTTTGAGAATACTTTAATATGAAGATCGTCAAAATAAATACTGATGATATTCTTGATTGGAAGTCATTTCATGAAGTTTTCTCGAGTGAGTTTGGATTCCCAAGTTTTTACGGTAGAAATATGGATGCCTGGATCGATTGCATGTCATCATTGGATTCTCCTGAAGATGGAATGACAACGATTCATGTTATGCCTGGAGAAACTTTGATATTGGAGTTGGATAATGTTACAGCATTAGCCAAAAGGAATAAAGAAATTTATGAAGCTATTGTCGAATGTTCTGCCTTTGTTAATCATAGTAGAATCGAAGCTGGAGAGCCACCGGTTCTTACTTTGTCTTTTCACAGAAAAATTGTCTGAAAATATACTTTGAGTTTTAAAATAAGTCCATCAAAATGATCGATACTCATTCACATATCTATTTGAAAGACTTTGATGAGGACAGAGAGGAAGTTTATAAAAGAGCGGTGGAAGCAGGTATTACAACAATCCTGATGCCGGCCATAGATTTCGGCTCTTTGAAACAAATGGATTCACTGAGTTTTGACGGAATTGATTTTCATAAGATGGCGGGACTTCATCCCTGCGATGTAGAAGAGCTGGAGGATGGTTTCGAAAAGAAGTTATTAGAGCTTTGTTCCGATGATGAAATAATTGGCGTAGGTGAGACCGGTCTGGATTACTACTGGAGCAAGGAGCATATCACAGAACAGAAACTAAGTTTACATGCTCATTGCAGAGTTGCCAAGAAAGTTAACAAACCGATCATACTTCACAACCGGGAAAGTACAGAAGATCTTTTGCATATCATTGAACAGGAGCAGGATAGCACTTTAAAAGGAATATGGCATTGCTTTAACGGAACAGTGGAAGAAGGAAAGCGAGCCATTGATCTCGGACTGCATTTGGGAATAGGAGGTGTGGTTACCTTCAAAAATGGCGGCGTTGATAAAACAGTGGCTGAACTTCCATTAGAAAAAATGGTTTTAGAAACTGATGCTCCCTATTTGTCTCCAACGCCGAAAAGGGGAAAGCGAAATGAACCTGCTTTTATGAAATTCACTGCCGAGAAATTAGCTGAAATCTTTCAAATTAGTTTACAAGAGCTCTCTGACCAAACTTCTGAAACAGCACGAGCACTTTTCAATTTAGATTCATGAAGGATTCAACCAAAGACTTTTATCAACGGGTTTATGAATTGGTAGCCCAAATTCCGGAGGGCAGAGTTACTTCTTACGGTGTAATTGCAGGATATCTCGGAGTTGAGTCGGGAGCCAGAATGGTTGGTTATGCACTTAATAATTATGATCCTGAACAGCTTGGTTATCATATTCCTGCACACCGGGTGTTAAACCGACTCGGTCAACTTACCGGCAGAGCTTTTTTTGAAGATGATTCCATGCGCGAACGTTTGGAACAAGAAGGAGTGGAGTTCATTTCAGAATACACAGTGAATTTCAATAAACATTTTTGGAATCCGTTTGATGAGTTATAACTTAAGGGACAAGAAATAGAAATTATTCTAAAATGAAAGCACTAAAGGTCATATCTGTTTGTATTCTTATCAGTTTCGTGGTAACTGAGGTAAGTGCTCAACAATCGCTTAGTATTGGTTCTGAAACTCCACTTACAGATCATAAAGTTGAAGATGTGAATGGACGTGCTATTAATCTTTCTGAAATTGCTCAACAAAATGGACTTGTGGTGATATTTTCATGTAATACGTGTCCTATGGTTTCCAGATGGGAGGACAGAATGAAAGCTCTGGCAAATTCAGCAAGGCTAAACAACATTGGATTGATCGTACTTAATCCTAATGAGAGAATCAGGGAAAGAGGGGAATCCCTAGAGGATATGAAGCGAAGGTCTACCAAACAAACCTATAACTTTGTGTATGCGCTGGACAAAGATCATGTAATCGCAGATGCATTTGGTGCTACAAAAACTCCCGAGGTATTTGTATTTGACGGATCAATGAAATTGGTTTACAAGGGCAGTATTGATGATAATCCGAACAATCCGTCAGGTGTAACAAAAAGATATGTTGAAGATGCCGTACAAGCATTGGCTTCAGGGAATCAAGTAGAAGTAAGCAGAAGTGTACCAAAAGGATGTCCTATAAAGCGAAACGAGTAATTCTGTAAAAAAACCCGTATTTTTGTAGAGCTCATTGTAAGGATGAGCTTTTTTTATGCCAAATATTTAAAAATAGCTGTTTCAATTACATGCCAACCTGGACTCTACATACTGAATTTAAATTTGATGCCGCTCACTTCATTGAAGGTTATGACGGAAAATGCGGAAGAATGCACGGGCATTCCTATAAAGTTAAAGTTTCTGCTAAATCCAATAAACTGAACCCATCTGCTTATTTGAACACAGATGATATGGTCTGCGATTTTAAAGAACTTAAATGGGCTGCAAAAGATGCGGATAAAGGCGGACTTGATCACGGTTTTCTTAACGATCTGATCGAGGCGAATACCACAGCAGAACGTATTGCAGAGTTTATCCATACAGAAACCACGAAAAGAATTCCGGCAGGAATTGATCTTAAAGTGATCGTATGGGAAACAGACACCTGCTGGGTTGAATACACGGATAAGGACGAGTAGTTTTTAAGTCTTCTCAATCTAGGGTCATCCTGAACTTGTTTCAGGATCTTTGTGGGGTTTGTTTCTGGTTGTTATATCTACACCCCGATCAACGTTGTCACAACCTCTATCACCTCGATTTTAATCTGGTTCCGATGCTCTGCGTCGGAACGGACCTCCCCGGCTCCGAAACAAATTCGTGGGTTCTGAGTAGTTCGCCCCTCCTTGGATAAGGAGGGGAATTCCCGAGTTGATTATAAATTTTATCAACGAGTCCTCCTCCTGTTGCAGGAGGAGACAGAGGAGGTCTTTAACTTTAAAAACTACAAACAAAGTCATTCCTGCGTAGGCAGGAATCTGGATCGTCATCAAAGGGAATGATCTTCAAAAAAGATCCAGATCTCGGGCATACGCCGCGAGATGACTTGAACAAGTCCCATCCTTTGGTTTCTTCTGGTTAGTATTAGCCGTATTTTGTGAGATCAATAAAATCCCGTTTTTATAAACAGTTCCTCCAATACTATGAACAAGCAACCGGTTGCTTTAATGAACGATGAAAAAGATATACTCGACGTCGAATATCCGATCGTGGAGCATTTCTATACAATACAGGGAGAAGGTGCGCATTCGGGAAGAGCTTCCTATTTCATCAGAACGGCGGGTTGTGACGTAAACTGCTGGTGGTGCGATGTTAAAGAAAGTTGGGAAGAAGAAGGTCACCCGGTAATGAAAGTTTCTGAGTTGGTGGAAGTCGTAAAAGAAAGCGGTGCTCCATTTGTAGTGATCACCGGTGGGGAACCGTTGATGCACGATCTGTTTCCGATTACAAAAGCATTGCATTCACTTGGTGTTCAGATCCATATTGAAACTAGTGGCTCATCTCCATTATCGGGAGAATTAGACTGGATCACACTTTCGCCAAAGAGATTTAAAAAACCAACCGAAGAGATCTTTGAATTTGTGGATGAACTGAAAGTGGTCGTTCTTACCAACAAAGATCTGGCTTGGGCAGAAGAAAACGCGGCTAAATGTCCCGAAGGAACGACTTTATTACTACAACCGGAATGGGACACTCCGAAATCCATTCCGCTAATTGTGGAATATGTGAAAGAACATCCTGAGTGGGGAATCAGCCTGCAGACGCACAAGTTTTTGAAGGTTCCGTAATGAGTTTCAAAAAATCATCTGTTTTGATAACAGGAGGGAGCAAAGGAATCGGACTTTCCATAGCAAAGATGTTCGCTGAAAAGACTGATCATCCTTTAGTACTGATTGCACGCAACACTTCCGATCTGGAAAAAGCTAAACAACAATGTCTGGATTGGGGTGCACCAAAAGTGGAAACCATTTCTGCAGACCTGACCTCAGAAGAAGAAATTGCTGCTATTGATTTCAGATCTTTGAATCTGGGAATTTTAGTAAACAATGCCGGCGTATTTTTATTTAAGCAGTTAGCAGATACAACCGCCGAAGAATTTGACCGACAGTACCGACTCAATACATTTTCCACCTTCAATATCACAAAACAAGTGCTTCCGGTATTGAAAGAACAGGAGCGAGGCTTGATCGTGAATATTTGCTCACAGGCTTCCAAAAAAGGCTATGGAGACAGCGGCGCGTACACGATGAGCAAACATGCGCTTTTGGGGTACACGCGTTCTCTGCGGAAAGAATTAGCCAAAACCAACATTGCCGTAACGGCTGTTAATCTGGGACAAACCTATTCCACTTCCTGGGAAGGGGTGGATATTGAAACTGACAAGCTGATCGATCCGGAAGATGTGGGAAGAATGATCGTTTCCCTTTCTGAACTCAGCGCAAGAAGTGTGGTGGAAGAAATCGATATTATGCCACAGGGCGGAGAAGTAAAGCCGATGTAGGCTTATATTTATCGAATCCGGTTACAAAATGCTTGACAAATCCTGCTTTCCAATAACTGCCATTATTTCTACTATCTCATTATTAATTTTGAAATAAATACTATCTGAACCACAAACACATCTTCGGTATCCTGATTTGATGTAATCAACAGATTCAAAAGAGAATGGTCTTTCAGAAATATTATCAAAGCAATCAAATAGAGCTTTAAAATACAGATCGGCTTGTTGTACACCGAACTGTTTGATACCGTACTGATGAATTCTTATTAAATCTATTTTAGCTTCATTGCTTAACCGATAATCAGCCATTTTTCAGCTGAGATTTTGATTGGTTTAGTATCTCTTCTTTAGTGTCGGTGGTAAAACCACTTTTTTCAGCTCTTTCCAGTTTTGCTCTGATCCAGTTTATCTCAGCGTTCTGATTTCTTGCCTGCCGCACTAGATCGTTAACTAATTCACTCTTACTGGAATATTCTTCGTTCTCAACCTGAGATTTCAACCATTCATCATTTGGTCTTGTAAATGTAATGCTCTGACGCGCCATCTTTTTGATGCAAAATTACACCAATACTGTATCTGAAGCAAATGTTTAAGAAATCGATATTATGCCACAGGGTGGAGAAGTAAAGCCGATGTAGGCTTCAATCCTTAAAATTAGGTTTCCGATTTTCCTTCATGGCTTCAAATACTTCAGCCATATCATCAGAGAATAACATGGTGGAATTCCATTCTGCAATATATTTAAGGCCTTCTTCAACGGAATGATCTCTTGAATGTCGCAGTACGTTTTTAGTGCCCCGAATGGAAATGGGTGATTTTTCAGCAATATTGGTGGCAATTTTCATGACGCCTTCGTGCAAAAATTCTTCCGAGTCAAAACATTCATTTACTAAATGAATTTCTTTTGCTTCAGGACCGAATACATTCTTTCCGGTATAGGCCATTTCTGCAACTACGGAAGGGGAGATGATCTTTGGTAAGCGTTGAAGCGTGCCCAGATCGGCAACCATAGCCAGATCAATTTCTTTGATGCAGAAATAAGTGTCTTTAGTGCAATATCTCAGATCACATGCAGCAACAATATCTACTCCACCGCCGATACATCCGTTGCGGACAGCAGCGATCACCGGTTTGGAACATTTTTCTATTGAGGTAACTGCCTGTTGAAGGGTTAGAATGAATTCTTTGGCTTTCTCACTTCGTTGGTCTTGATCGGAAATCGTTCGCAATTGATCGATCGACATTAACAACTCCAGATCTATTCCGGCACAGAAATGTTTTCCTTCGCCTGAAAGAACGATCACTCTCACTTCAGCGGTTTCCGACAACATCTCAAAAATGGATCGCATCTCAAGCCAGGCGTCCATGTTAAGCGCGTTCGACTTTTCCGGCCGATTGAAAGCAACCCGTGCTATTTTATATTCTATGTCAACGTTGAAGTGATCGTATTCCATTGTATTGAATTTGTTGGATAGCTGAGGGGGGAGTGATGGTTTAAAACTGCAAAAGAAAGTTTATAGAGAACAGTGGATACTAGAACTGTTATCACTTATAAACAATCTGGGCAGTATTTTTTCCTTTTTGCAATTTAAATCTTAATGGATTCCAATCTTCAATTTTTGGGCGTTCTAAATTTTGACTAAAAAACATTACCTCTTTCCCTTCTCTTATTTCATAAGCCGTATGCTTAAAAGAAAACTCTTTTTTTGGGCAATCACTGTAGAGTTTTTGGATTTCAGGAACATTGTCATATGAAACTATCCATTTTATGTTTTGAATAGATTTAATTTTTTCACTTACATTTTTGTGATTTTTATCTTTATAATGATTCATATAGAGTGTACTCGCCTTTAAATAGTACGGTGGGTCGAAATAAAAAATAACATTATCATTTTCAGCTTCTTGTTGAATTTTATCAATCAGCTTTACAGCATCTTTTTTGTAAAGACGAATATTTTTTTTGTGGCTCCCTATATTTTCTATTCTTTGTACCAAGTCCGTTTTATTAAATCTACAGTCCATTAAATAATTCCCATTCTGTTCTACACCGCCCATTACACCTGCATTTATTATTCCTGAACGATTAGTCCTATTTAAATAAAATGTAGAAAAACCTAAATCTAAGAGGCTTACTTTCTTTTTGTTCGTTTGTATTGCTCTTTGTTTTTTCCACTCCTCTATAGTCAGTTCAGCATTTATAATTTTCTCACACAATTGTTGTGTATTATTTAAAACGGAATGCCAAAATGCATAGATTGAACGGTCTCTGTCATTTATAGTGATTTTATTTACGAAACCTTCCATTAACAGAAACAATGCTACTGATGCCCCCCCCGAATAAGGTTCTACGTAATGTCCATTAATATTATTTTCAATACATATTTTAGCAATAAATGCAGAAAGTTTATTTTTTCCGCCTGGATATCTTAACGGTGAATAGAACATATTACAGCTTCGTTAAATCAATTGAGTTTAACAAATCATTCTCATCTTGTAACATAAATTCAATTAAATCAATTAAGTTATCACAAATGCCTTTCGCGTCGGCTGGTACAGCTCCAACTCGATAATTGTGAATTATTTGATGTGAACGTTGTAAATCAAAATCCTCAAATGCTTTGCGAATTCCTGTGTTTGTTATGAGTTCTGTGAATTTTGGTTTTAAAATATCAAAATTTGTATAGGGCAAAGGTTTATGACTTTTTGATTTGTATGCTAAAGCAAAATGATTAGATGTATTTATAGGTTTACCATTTGCCTTATTTGTGTTTTCAACTATAAACTTAAGTGTACATTCAAAAGCAACTCTAGTGAGAGCAGTTTTTGCATTAGCAAAATTATTTTGGTCTAATTTATAAGTTTCTTCAATTAGTCTTTTTAAAGCACTTGGAATTTGTTTTCTCTTTAAAGTAGGTTTATTCTTTACACTATGTCTTGTATTGGATGTATTTCTTGAATTATCAGAGTTTGTTGATGAATTACTGTTCTGCGAAGTATTGCTAGATTGTCCGTCATTCCTACTGTTAGTATTATTTCCGTCAAGATTCGATTTTGAATCGCTAGAACTCGATGAATTGTCACTAGAATTTGAATTTACTTGTGAATTCGAAGGCTTTATTTCAGGTGGAAATCCATAAGGTTTTAGCAAATCTAAAAATGATTTACCTTTTTTATACAATTCGTCTAGAGTACGAGATGTTGTGTCTGGATTGTCAATTAAGAAAGGAACAATTGCATTTATGTAAGACTCAAAAAGGACTTTATTTTTAATGAATAATTCCCCCGAGTTTTTGAAACTATAACCACAAAGTTTTCTTTCTCTAAAAAGACGTTCAAAGATAATTGTTTTTCCCTTTTTTCCTCTACCTTCTCTAACCAGTTTTTTGAAGTCTTCACCTTTTAATTCTACAGCTTTATGATAAAACGTCGCAGTTTTTATAAAATCTTTAGGTTTAGAATCTATTTCGGTTAATGAATCAATTGAGTTTCCTGAAGAAAATAATCTAAAAATCTCAATTGCTTTTGCAATTCTTCCCCATTTTTTAAACAAATTACTATTGTGTTCTAGTCTAATACGCGTTTCTAAATCAGTTAGTTCTTTGTACTCTAAAACGGGTAATTCTTTTATTTCAAGTTTTGGATGATTTAATTTATAGTAATTTGGCTGCTGTAAAGCTTTGACCGCTGAACACCTCCTATTACCATCCTTTACAATATATTTACCATTGTCTTTATATACCCAAAGTGGTCTGTCATCATAATATTCGTTTGCAGTTGTTATCGCTTCGGCAATTTCGCTGGCCGATTCAGTCCATAATAAGTAGTCTATAATTTCTTCTTCTTTGTCACTACCGTTATATAGTTCGGCAAACCTTGGGTTTTCTTTGTCTAAAACAAGTTCGTCAAGTTTTATATTTTTTGCGGTGTATTTCTTACTCATAATTATTTGGACTAGAAAGCAAAGATAAAATTTTAAATCATAAAGTGGTTTTTCAAATTACCCGCCAACAACGGCGTAACACACACTCATATCTTATTATCTCATCTGTATGTTTATGTTTTATTCAAGTTATTCTTAAAATAATTTCGATAAAGTGAACAATTCCAGCAAGTAAAGCAAAAACTTATTATTCGGGTATTTCCGGTTCGTTATTCAGGGGTTTTGCAATTTCGGAATGGGTTCATGCGTGGTAAAAACCTTCGGGGGCGGATTGCGATCCGCCCGTACGGAATTCGGGTTTTTTTATTCGCCTTTCTAATTACCATTAGACATTCCGAGTACAAAATTCGGTTTGCCAATTTGGTCGGTCTTGCTCCGGTTCAGCGGTCGTTCAGTCCTTTGCCTTCCAGGATGTCCGGAATACATTTTTCGACTCGTGAGGCGCGGGTTTTGGATTGTTTGGCTCCGGAGAAGTGGAGGAGATAGCCTCTTTGTCGGACGGGAGTAAGTGACTCAAAAGCTTCTTTCAGTTCTGGGATGGCTTCCAGCTTTTCCCGGAATTCTTCTGCCATTTCAAAGTCAGAAGTCTTCTTCATCGGCGCTTCCAGTCCTGCTTTTTCAACTTCAACGGCTTCAAAGATATAAGATCGTATGATCGCCATAATATCATTTATTTGTTTCACATCGGTGAAGCGAATTTGTCGTGCCGACTGTACATTTTTGGTCTGCTGTACTAAAATGTCTTCCGCATCATTCAGCAACACTCCTTTATGGAATAACAGCGCGCAATAGTCTTTGAATCCGTGTATCAACACCACATTGTTCCCGTTTACGGTGTAGCATGGTTTGCCCCATTTTAATTCTTCGGTCAGTCCGCAATCCAAAATAATGGTTCTCAATAATTCATATTCATCCTGCCATTTGCTGTTTTTGTTAAAAAAGAAATCAACCTTGGGATTCATGGTGTGCATTTACTGATTTAGAGTTGGGATCTTACGTTCCGCGGGTCTGAGAACCTGTTGTATAGTAAAAATAATCGTTGATCTTTCGAAACGGAAGTGTTTTCAATTTTGGGGTCTTTTCGAATCTCAAACAAGGTCATTCCTGCGAAGGCAGGAATCTGGATGGTTATTACAAGCATAATCCTCTATAACTATCCAGGTCTCGAGCATACGCCGCAAGATGATGTCCTTTTTTATTTTGATTGTTGAGCAAGAAACGGACCTCCCCAATTCCGAAACAAATTTTTGGGTTCTGAGTAGTTTGCCCCTCCTTGGATAAGGAGGGGAATTCCCGAGTTGATTCTAATTTTTTTCAGCGAGTCCTCCTCCTGTTGCAGGAGGAGACAGAGGATGTCTTCGACTTTTGAAACCTCAAACAAGGTCATTCCTGCGAAGGCAGGAATCCGGATCGTTATCACAGTCATAATCCTCTAAAACTATCTAGATCTCGGGCATACGCCGCGAGATGACCTATCTGGGGTTTTGGAAATATAAAAGCAGTCTGCGGATGGACATCTACCTTCGAAAATTTAATACCCGCTTCCTCATTAGCTCATAAGTGTTATCTTTCATTTATAAGATCGAATTATTTGGTGCAATTTACATGAGTGTGATTTTTTTTCTGGGAGCTGTTCACGGTTTGATGCTTACTTTTCTGCTGGTTTCTAAGAAAGTGAATCAACTTTCGAACCGGATTCTGGCTGCATTAATGCTGGTTTTTACTGTTGACCTGGCTATGGCGGCTTTGTTGAGTGTTGGTTTGCATCACAACTATCCTCATGTGATCGGTCTGGATTTCTCAATTACTTTACTGTACGGTCCGTTGCTCTATCTTTATTCCGAAACATTAATAAAAGGAAATGAGCGACTCACTCTTACTCAGAAAAAGCATTTCATTCCATTTATCCTTTTAACGCTGTATTTCCTTCCGTTTTATTTTAATTCAGGAGAAACCAAGCTAAGTTTGCTTAGCGAAACCGGAGAATTGCAGTACGGAAGTGAATGGATCACCCATTTCAAAGTAGTGTACAGTCTCGCTTACTTACCTTTTATAATCAGGGATCTGTATCAGTACAGAAAAAAGATAAGAGCGAATTATTCCACACTGGAAAAGCGGAATCTGGACTGGTTGCAGGGTTTTGTACTGGCAGGTACGTTGCTCGGTATTACTGCCGGAGTTTTATACACGGTAAGTTCATTCAGTGATATGCTTAGTGAGTACACCGATTTCACACTTCTCGCTTCTACTATTTTTGTGTACAGCATCGGTTATATGGGCTTGAAACAGGCTGAGTTTTTCACACCGATCGGAAGGGAGGAGAAGCAAGCTCCTAAAAAAGAGAAACCACGACAGGAAAGTTACACGCGCTCGGGTTTAAATGAGGATCAAGGGAAAGAGTTACATCAGCAGCTTTGTGCATTGATGGAAAAGGAGAGACCATATTTGCGTAGCGATCTCAGTTTATCCGAACTTGCAGGATTAATGAATATATCGACTCACAATTTAACGGAAGTGATCAATACATTTGCCGATGCCAGTTTCTACGATTTCGTAAACAGCTATCGGGTAGAAAACGTAAAACAAGCGATCAAAGATCCTGAATTCCAAAATTACACGTTACTGGGAATTGGATTAGAATCGGGCTTTAATTCTAAATCATCGTTTAACTCGGTTTTCAAAAAGCATACAGGTTTAACTCCGTCGCAGTATAAAAAGTCTTTTGAGGGTTAAGATTCAATATGTCGGGTCATCCTGAACTTGTTTCAGGATCTTTGTGAGGTTTAATTCTGGTTGTTATATCCGACACCCCGATCAACGCTGATACAATCTCCATCACCCCGCTTTCAGCGAAATGATGGATAGCTAGTTCACCATCTGTCGGGCTTTGCACGGCTGACGGATTTTGGTTGCTGAGGACACAGATCGTTTGAGGGGATTTTAAACAAGCAGATCCTTCAGGTTCTGCGGTTTATGCAATTGCCTGCCTTTACTCGCTGCGGGATAAATCCCTGGCTGGTGTACTTGAGTAATTCTAAATCATTACCAACATTCTGTATTAAGTTCGCTAGAGAGGACTTCAGTCCGACCGGATTCTCTTGGTAATTAAATTCCTCATCCACAAAACCGCAGGGCTGAAGCCCTTGCTAGCTTATGAACGGAATTTTTATATCTGACACTCCGATCAACGCTGACACAACCTCCATTACCTCGATTTAATCTGGTTCTTGGAACGAACCTCCCCAGTTCCTAAACAAATTCTTTGGTTCTGAGTAGTTCGCCCCTCCTTGGTTAAGGAGGGGAATTCCCGAGATGATTCTAATTTTTATCAACGAGTCCTCCTCCTGTTGCAGGAGGAGACAGAGGAGGTCTGTAACTTTAGAAATTTAAACCAAAGTCATTCCTGCGAAGGCAGGAATCTGGATCGTTATCAAAGAATGTGATCCTAAAAAAGATCCAGATCTCGGGCATACGCCGCGAGATGACCGAGCTCAATTTTCATACCCAATTATTAGCCCGCGAAACAGAACACAAATCCTTAAATACAATCAAAAAAGAAGTCCAGTCCCAACGGTGTGGACGTTTATGGGGATATATGAAGGTATTTTTGTGCGAATCAATTAACCGCATAAAATATATTCATGAAGAAAATTTCACTGTTTCTGATCCTGACCGGACTTTCATTTTCAGTATTTGCCAGACAATCGACACCACCTCAAACTCAGGAAATCACGGGAGTGGTTATAGACAGGCTGACTCAGGAAACACTTATCGGAGTTAATGTTTTAGTTCTGGATCACGAGCCGCTTATTGGAACATCCACGGATGAACATGGGAATTTTGTTTTGAAGAATGTCCCGTTGGGGAGGCATGATATTAAGTTCAGTTATCTTGGATTTGAGACTGTGATATTGCGAAATATTCTGGTCAGCTCGGGTAAACAAACAGTTCTTAATGTTGAAATGGAAGAATCTGTATTTGAAGGAGAAGCTATTGAGGTGGTTGCCACTATTCAGAAAGACAAACCCATCAACGATTTTGCCAAAGTAAGTGTGAAACAATTCACTGTAGAAGAAACACAACGTTATGCAGGAGGATTAGACGATCCTGGCAGATTAGTTACCGTTTTTCCGGGAGTGAACTCCACCGGAGGCGTTCAAAACAATGCTATTTCGATTCGTGGAAATGCACCCAAAAGTGTACAATGGCGATTGGAAGGAATTGAGATCCCAAACCCAAATCATTTTGCTGGTCTCTCGGTAGCGGGTGGTGGTGGATTGACATTATTCAGTGCTCAACTACTTTCGAACTCGGACTTTTTTACCGGTGCTTTTCCTTCAGAATATGGGAATGCTCTTTCCGGTGTGTTTGATATTAATTTCAGATCAGGAAACAGAAATAAAAGAGAGCACGCTGTACAAATCGGTATAAATGGATTGGAGGCAAGTTCCGGAGGACCTATAAAAAAGAACGGCTCTGCAACCTATTTGTTCAATTACCGGTTTTCAACTTTAACGCTGTTACAACCATTGTTACCTGTGGAGGGACGAATTCAATATCAGGATCTGTCGTTCAAAATTGATGTACCAACTCAGAATAGTGGTCGTTTCGAGTTTTGGGGAATAGGAGGTTTGGATCTTCAAACAATGGAAGCTAAAACAGATTCAAGTAAATGGGAATACGCATTCAGTGATTTCACAGAAAATCGAATTGATCTGGGAGTAGGGGCTGTTGGAGTTTCACATAGTATCACCGTAAACAACAAAGGATATCTGAAAAGCACTCTGGCTTTATCAGGTAATTCCACTAAATATTCAGAAGAACGCTTTGATGATAATTTAAATCTGAATCCATATTTGAATATTGATGACAATACAAGTCGATTGGCTTTTAAAACATTTTTGAATCAAGGATTTGGCAAAAGAATAACCACACGTACAGGTGTGGAATTACAACAGCTTTATTTCAATTTTGATCTGGCTGGAAAACCCGATAACTCATCTCCTTATCAAAGTATGATTCGTCAAAAAGATCAGGCGCAACTGTATCAGATATATCATCAATCAGAATTCAATGTGTCACCGCGGTTATCAGTTTTGGGAGGTTTACACGGACAGTGGTTTTCTGTAAATGATGAATTTGTACTCGAACCCAGAGCTACGATCAGCTGGCATGTACTACCTGAAACAGCGTTAAATATTGGCTACGGATTACACAGTCAGATCGAAGAATTGGATGTTTATTTTGTGCAACCGCAGGCGAATTTTCCGAATAAAAACCTTAAAACAAGTAAAGCTCATCATTTGGTAGCTTCCGTAGATCAGGGAATCGGAGAGGTGCATCGAATTAAGATCGAGGGATTTTGGCAAAATATGTTTGATGTTCCGGTAATCGCAGACAGTAGTTTTTCGATGCTGAATTATGTGCATGATTTCACTTTTACGGACGCTCTGGTGAATGAAGGAAAAGGAGAGAACTACGGAATAGAATTAACGGTAGAGCGATTTATGAGTGAAGGATATTATTACTTACTGACCGGTACTTTTTATTCAAACAGATTCAAAGGCGGAGATGGAATTTGGAGAAATGGTCGCTTTGATCAGAAAGTAGCAGCGAATGTTCTTTTTGGGAAAGAATATAATTTAAGAGAAGGACGAAATTTACTGGGGTTGAATGTTCGTGGAAGTATAACAGGAGGAGAGCGTTACAGTCCGGTGCTTCAAACTGCATCGATGAATGCCAAAGAAGTGGTATTCGATGAGACAAGAGCATTTTCTCAACAGTTTGGCACACATTACATCGTTGATCTTTCAGTTACGTATCGAACGAACAAAGAAAACTACTCGACCTTATGGGCCTTGCAGATCAAAAACTTATTGGGAGCCAAAGACCCAAGATTCGATTATAACTTCAAAACGGAAAAAGTAGATCTTATTAAAGAAGGATTAGTATTGCCTTTACTCAGCTGGAAAATTGAGTTTTAAAAAAAGGGATTCCTACTCCAATCCATCAGACGGGTAATCCGTCTGATGGATTTTGTTTCTGAACAGGGGCATCCTGAACCATGTGCTGAACTTGATTCAGTATTGCTTAAGGATCTTTGTGGGGTTTGTTTTTGGTTGTTATATCCGCCACTCTGATCAACGCTGTTACAACCTCCATTACCCCGCTTTACGGTCATTCCTGCGAAGGCAGGAATCCGGATCGTTATCACAAGCATAATCACCTAAAACTATCCAGATCTCGGGCATACGCCGCGAGATGACTAAGATCGAATGTCATCAACGCAGGTTGTAAATAACCGCCGGACGTGAACGCCCTACTAGCTTAAGTTTTGTTATGTGATTTTTAAACTAGCAGGTCCTTCAGGGCCGGCGGTTTATGCAATTGCCTGCCTTTACTCGCTGCGGGATAAATCTCTGATTTGTGTTACTGACTAAATCTATGACACCACCAACACTCCAAATCAAATTTACCAGTGAGGACTTCAGAATGACTCATTAATTTGTTTAATAATATCTCTCAAAGAATTTCCCAACATCAGCAGAAATGATTAAGATATTTTCCATGTCTTCAAAATAAATATGAACCTTTGCCTTTTTTGAACGACTATGCTTGTGAGATGAATAACAGATCAAATCATATTCTGAATGAGTCAATTGCACGGAAATATCAATCCGGAGATAGGGAGGCTTTAAAAGATTTGATCAGGAGGTTTAATCCTCAGTTGAGATCTAAAATTTATTATCACACCAGAAATAAAGATTCGGTACATGATATCAGTCAGGATTGTTGGTATGTGATCATCACGAAACTGGAAGAAGTAAAATTTCAGGTTGGGTTTGAAGCGTGGGCACTAAACATCGCTCGAAATAAATCCATCGACTGGATCCGTCATCAACAAAAAGAAAGAAATCGAAAGTCGGATTCAGAGCAGGAGAACTCTTCAAGTGATCAAGTGGAAGAAAACGATCTCAGAGATGCCAGGATCAACGAAATAAGAAAGAGTATGAATTTGATATCGGATGCTCAGAGAATTGTTTTGGAATTATTTTACGTGGAGAATTTGAGCATAAAGGAGATCTCAATTGTGCTGGGAATCTCTTCGGGAACAGTAAAATCGAGATTATATACCGCCAGAGAATATTTAAAGAAAACCATCAAATAAAACAGTTAGAACTATTATGAAAAAAGAAGACATCGACAAACTGATAGAAGAGTCGTTAAACAAAGAAGAAGCCAAGTTCTATCACGATCTTGAGGAAGAAGGATTATTTAAGCAGTGGGGTGGATTGTACACCGGAAAACTCAAAGGCTGGGCAATATTAACTACCATTATTCAGCTGATCTTTACGGTAGCTACCTTTTATTTCGGCTATCAGTTTTTTACTGCAACAGAAAGCGTTGAATTATTCAGATTAGGAGGAATATTTTTCATCATATTTATTGCGGCGTCCATGTTGAAATTATGGCATTGGATGCAAATGGATAAGAATTCCATCTTAAGGGAGATGAAAAGAATGGAGTTTCAGATCGCAGTGCTTTCGGAGAAAGTTTCTGACAAATCGTAAAAAAGACAAAGGCAGGTTTGCTACTCAACAATAAACTTGCCTTTCATTAAGCCGAAATGTCCGGGTACCGAACACAGAAAATTATATATTCCTTTTGGCGGAGCTTCAAATGTTATGGTAGTTGATTCGCCACCACCAATAACTTCGGTAAAAGCTATGATGTCATCTTTTGATTCAGGAACATATCCATTTTCTTTCTCATCGAGTACACTCATGGCAAATGGTCGGATTTCAATCTCTTTATTAAGAAGTACAAAATTGTGTCCCATTTCTTCTTTTGTTCGTTTTCCTGTATGAATCAAAGTAAGCTCAATCGTACTGCCGGATTTTACTTTTATTTCATCCAGATCAAATCTCATCCCATCATTAGATTGGATGGTAACTTTTTGTATAGAATTCTGAGCGTTGGCAACTTGGTTAATTGCTATAAACAGAATTGCTGAAATAAGGAGGGTTAGAAATTTGGGAAAGGTCAATATTGAATGATATTTGTTTCTAAACGATTAGATTAAATTAAGTAAATGGCTTTTGAATAAGAATTAGAGTTAATTTAAATATATACGTAACCTCATCACGCTACTATGGACGGAATTTTATTACTTAACTCGATCTTTGAAATCTTCAATAATAATTACATGCCGCATGGAGCTTGCTATTTTTGGGAGCCTACTACCTTGTGGAGTAACGTTGTGGGAGATGGAGTAACTGCCTTTTCTTATTATATGATTCCAGGCCTATTGATCTATTTCGTTAACAAGCGAAAGGATATAGAGGTAAATGCACTTTTGGTTGCTTTCGCTATATTTATTGTCGCTTGTGGAACCGTTCACGTGATGATGATCGTAAATGTCTGGATCCCTTACTACGATATTTCCGGAATGATCAAAATAATAATGGCACTAGTATCAGTTGGTACTGTATTTATGCTTTGGAAAAGCATGCCGGAATTGCTGAAAATTCCAAGTCCTGCAGCCTTACAGGAAGCAAATGATGAAATTAAGTCTTTGAATGAAAACTTAGAAGACAAGGTAAAGCACAGAACCCAAGCATTGGAAGAAATGAACAGCGAACTGGAGAGTTTCAGTTATTCTATTTCACATGATCTCCAAATACCGGTAAGAGCTATTTTAGGATATTCAGCAATGCTTGAAGAAGATCATATTGATCAGCTTGAGGAAGAAGGCTCAAGAAAGCTTCAGAATATTTCTAACAGTGCATTGAAAATGAACGAACTGATTCAGGGTATTCTTGAGTTCTCACGGCTTGGAAGAAAAGACAAAACGGATTCAATGATAGATATGAACCTGCTTTTTAATGAATCGGTTAATGAGATCAAGGCGGGCGAAACTACTCAAAAAGAGATCGAATTGAATATGGAAGAATTGCCTTCCGTGTATGGCGATGAAGCAATGATGAAACAGGTGGTTAATAACTTGCTTTCAAATGCTGTTAAGTATTCCATCAATCAGGAAAAAATAAAAATTGACGTATCAGCTGAAGTTTCAGAAAATGAAATTACCTACTTCGTTAAGGATTACGGGATTGGCTTTGATGAAAAATATAAGCATAAGATGTTCGATGTTTTCCAACGCCTACATGATGAAAATACCGTAAAAGGTTCGGGAGTTGGGTTAGCAATTGTGAACCGAATTATCGTTAAACACTTTGGTCGTGTAGATGCTCGTTCTGATGGAAATGGAACAACAATTGAATTTACGCTTCCTAAGAAAAAGCTGTTAAAACCTGCTTAGTAATTAAAATTGTTTTTCTAAGATCTGGGGATGCTCTTCATTTACTTTGATGAGCATTTCTCCGAATAACGTATTTGCCCACGCAAACCAGTCTCTGGTATATTGAGTAGCATCATTTTTGTAGAAGCTTTCATGCATGAAACCGGTGTCTGCATGTGTTTCTTTCAGCATCTTGATGCACAATGAGATCTCTTCAGGATCATAACTGGTTATAACTCTTAAAATGATTCCCATCGGCCAAATACTGTCTTTTCCGGAATGGGGACTTCCTTGTCCCGTTGCGGCGGTACCCGAATTGAAATATGGATTGTTCTCACTCAATAAAAACTTTCGGGTGTTTTTGTAAAGTTGACTATCCGGTTTTACAGCTTCTATGTACGGCAAAGACATCAAAGACGGAACATTGGCATCATCCATGAAGATCTTGTTTCCAAAACCATCTACTTCGTAAGCGTAGATCTTACCGAAATTTAAATGCTCATGGATAGCATAATCCTCAATTGCCTGTTCAACTTGTTTTGAGAACATCTTACACTCATGAGCGAAATCATGGTCATCAAATTCATTCATATAAATATCATGAAGTTGATTCAGCGAAGTAACCGCAAACAAATTGGAAGGGATCAGATACTGATAAATGGTAGAGTCGTCGGAAGGACGGAAAGCAGAACAGATCAATCCGGTTGGTTTTAATTGTCTTCCGGTTCCGTTAAAAGGCGGACTGTCGATCATTACGGAAGTACGTCTTGCAAATCGGTAGGGAGTAGTTCCATCCATGCGTTGTTCAGTTCTGAGCGTTTCAACTGCGAGTTTCATCGCTTTATCCCAATCTTCATCAAAAGCGGAAGTGTCGCCGGTAATTTGGTAATAAGCATTCGACAGTCGAACAGCGTAGCACAAAGAATCAATTTCCCATTTACGTTCGTGAATTCCGGGAAGCATTTGAGCGGAATCATCTTTCCAGTACGATTCTTTGGTTACATCTTTGTAAAAAGCATTCGCATAAGGATCAAGATTGATACATTTGGTTTGGCGGTTAATAAGCCCCTTTACCAACTCTTTCAGCTTTTCATCTTTATTGATTAGCGGTAAGTAAGGCCACACCTGAGCTGTAGAATCTCTCAGCCACATCGCATCGATATCTCCGGTTATGATGAAAGTATCCGGCTTGCCATCGATGTATTCGAAGTCGACCGTAGTATCGAGTGTATTGGGGTAACAGTTCTCAAAAAGCCAGGCTACTTCCTCATCTTTAATAACAGATTTAATCTCTTTGATCACTTCCTCAACCGCGGAACTTGTGAAGGTACGCTCCGAAACCGGCGGACGTTTGCTGATAAATTCTTTTTTGGTGATGAAGCTCCCGAGTGGCATTGCAGATAAAGCTCCCAATGCAAGAGAGGAGTTTTTGAGAAAGGTTTTTCGATTCATATCAGGGTATTTATTTCCTGAGAAGATGAATCAATAGAGATGCATTTGCAAGTGCTGATATCTAGTTATTCAATAATATGATTAATAGGTTGAGAATACTTATAAGGTTGACTTCAATAGCTTGGTTGGTTAATACCTAAACCTAAATTAAATTAATAAGCAACTCAATATCCTTTATGGAGGTCATATCTTTTTTAGTCATTACAATTTTCCATTTCGTAGATAAAATATCCTTGTTCTTTTATGTCTTTCTCCCATTCAGGCTTAACCAATTCTATATGGCAGAATTCGCATTCTTTAGAAGTTAATGTTCGAGTAGTTACATTTTTATTTGATAAATATTTGAAGCCATACCCAAAGATGGTTTGTTCGTCTTTTAGTTCTGCGGGAACAATAATGTCAAAGTGCATAACACCACCATTTTGTTTTGTAACATAAGTATCCCATACGGCTACTTTCATATTAATAATGATTGAAGTTTTAATTGTGGTACGAAAATGAATTTGAATCTAAAATAATATGCCCTATAAAGATAGGACAACTTACTAATCAAATTTGTTTCCAACTTCATTTCAGTGAGATCAGTTTCAATAAATCATATTGAAACTATGCTAATGATGTCTTAGAGCAGTTAATCACAAGAATACAGCACCAACCAAATAGTTTAACCATATGGTTGACAATCAAAAAAAATTGTGCTAAACTTTATTTGAACAAAAAAATACAGATAGATGTCAGTAGAAAAAGAGACCGAGGAGAAAATTTTTGAAGCTGCACGAACCGTTTTTCAGAAAAGTGGTTTTGAAGGAGCGAGGATGCAAGAGATTGCAGATACAGCCAATATCAATAAATCTATGTTACATTATTACTATCGCAATAAAGACAATTTGTTTTTTGAAGTCTTTAAAGCAGGGGTTAAGAAAATAGTACCACAACTCTTAGCCATTTTAGATAAAGACATCGATTTAAAAACAAAAATCGGGGAGATAGTTGAATTCTATTATTTAACATTTAAGGAGGATCCTCAGTTACCCGCTTTCATTATCTATGAGATGAACCAGAATACAACAAGGTTCAAAAGTTTTGTGAAAGATCACGGAATTGTACTCCCCCAAAGTTATATCGATCAAGTTAATACGGCTATTCAAGCAAAACTGATCAAGAATATTCCTCCCAAACAACTCCTTATGAATATAGTTAGTCTTTGCTTAATGCCGATTGTTGCTAAAAATATGGTACAAATGCTGTTTCAGTTTGACGATGATAATTTTCAAAACTTTTTGAACGAACGCAGACAAATAATCCCAGAATTTATTCTGACCGGAATTGAGTACAAGGAGGTAAAATGAAATTTAGTATTATGATCACAGTTTTAGTTTTTACTTTAATTTCGCCTGTCATAAAAGCTCAAAACAGTATTAGTTTAAACGATCTTTACGAGAAAATTTCTGTTGATTATCCCTCAGCAAAAAAGCAGGAAATTGAAGCCAAAATAGCTACTCTAAATGAACAAATTGCAGGAGCAAATCTGTATCCGGAATTAATCATTTCTGGTCGGGCTTCTTATCAATCAGAAGTAACAGAATTCCAAGCAGGAGCAATAAGTCCACCAGCCATAAGCAAAGATCAGTACAACATTTCTCTGGGTTTGAATCAGGTGTTGTTTGATGGAGGTAGAACTCGGTCGCTAAGTGAATTAGCTAAGATTAGCGGAGAGATTAGTCAGGCTAATTTGGAAGTTGAAATCTGGAATGTTCGCAGACAACTAGATGAGGTTTATTTCAATACGATTCTATTACAAAAACAACTAGAAACAACGAATGTTTTACTAAAGGATTTAAATGAGCAATTAGAATTAGTTAGATCGAGGGTAAAAAATGGAGTGTTACTTCCCGGAAATGAATATGTAATGCAAGCCGAAATATTGAAAATAAAACAAAGAAAAATTCAAATTAACGAGGCTATAAAAGCGGGTTATCAAGTTATAAATTATATAACGGGAATAGAGATCTCTGAGCAAACAACCTTAGAACTTCCGGAAGAAGAAGGATTAGTAAATCTAGAGATCGAAGAAATACAACGTCCAGAGTTGATGATGTTTGATGCTCAGAAAAAAATGCTCGGTGTTCAAGACAAAATTAATAGCGCTCAAAAATTACCACAAATTTCTGCGTTTGCCAATACGGCTTATGGTCGACCTGGATATAATGTTTTCGATGATGATTTACATGTGTACTGGATGATTGGATTGAAAGCTAACTGGAGTTTCAAAAGCTTCAGAAATTCGGATAAAAAATCATCAATTGTGGAATTAGAACAGCAGAATGTTAGTGCAAGTGAAGATGCATTTAGCAGACAAGTACAAAGTAGTTTGGCTAAAGTACGGGGACAAATTTCAGCAATAGAAGAACAAATAGTTTTAGATAATCAAGTAGTAGAATTACGCCGTAAAGTAGCTGAAGAAAAGAAAAATGAACTTCAACAAGGAGTAATTACATCTACCGAATACATCACAGAATTGAATGCACTTAGCAAATCCCAATTAAATCTAAACCTGCATCAAATTCAATTGTTACAAGCAAAAAACGAGTATAAAAGCATAAAAGGATTATCATGGAAATAGTAAAATTAATGGCCGTTGGGGCAATATTATTTGTTAGCTGTAGCAGCGATGAATTATCGGATGCGTATGGTCAATTTGAAGTGGATGAGGTGTTAATTTCAGCAGAAACAACCGGGAAATTATTGAGTTTTGATGTAAAAGAAGGGGAATTGATCAACGAAAATATTCCTGTAGCTGTAATCGATACTTCAACATTAGCACTCAAAAAAAAGGAAATTGAAGCAGGAATAAAGGCTGTTAAAAGTAAGCTGGCAAATCTATCGGCTCAAGAAGAAGTGATAAATAGTCAGCTAAATACAGCTCAGAAAAACCTAAACCGATTGAAAGCACTTAAAGCGGAAAATGCAGCTACCGATCAACAACTAGACGAAGTTGAAGGAACGGTTGAAATGTTGATAAATCAGAAAAAGACTATCTCAACTCAAAAGACATCGGTAATTGCGGAAACTGAAACCATGAATGTGCGAATTGCTCAGGTTCAGGATCAAATTAAAAAATCGGTAGTTGTAAATCCTGTTAATGGAAGAGTATTAACTACTTTTGTTGAACCTTTTGAATTCACCAATGTAGGGAAACCACTGTACGAAATAGCTAATTTAGACGAACTCATTTTGCGCATTTATGTTTCCGGAGCTCAATTAGATGAAGTTGTATTGGGAAAAGAAGTAACTGTAATTTTCGACAAAGACGAGAAAGAAAATCATTCCACATCAGGTAAGATAACATGGATATCTTCAAAAGCTGAGTTTACTCCTAAAATGATTCAGACTAAAGAAGAAAGAGTAACTCAAGTATATGCGGTAAAAGTAGCAGTTAAAAATCCTGAAGGACTGTTGAAAATTGGCATGCCCGGTGAGGTTAACTTCAACTGATGTCAATTGTTGAACTACATAATATTTCGAAAAGTTTTGGTAAGGTTCAAGCATTACAAAATGTAACGTTAAAAGTTGATGCCGGTGAACTTTATGGATTTATCGGTCCCGATGGAGCTGGTAAAACCACCTTGTTCAGAATCTTGACAACTTTATTAACTCCCGATGAAGGCGTTGGCTCAGTTTTGGATTTAGATGTGGTAAATGACTATAAACAAATCCGACCAAAATTGGGATATATGCCGGGGCGATTTTCGTTATATCAGGATTTAACGGTAGAGGAAAATATGCAGTTTTTTGCTACAGTTTTTAATACCACTATTGAAGAAAACTATGATCTGGTAAAACCAATTTACAGTCAATTAGAACCTTTCAAAGATCGTTTTGCAGGGAAGCTTTCCGGCGGAATGAAGCAGAAGCTGGCCTTATCTTGTGCATTAATCCACAAACCGGAATTGCTGCTTTTAGATGAACCAACCACAGGAGTTGATGCGGTTTCCAGAAAGGAATTTTGGGAAATGTTAGCCTTACTAAAAGATGAAGGAATTACCATTGTGGTTTCAACTCCATACATGGACGAAGCCGAGCAATGCGATAGGGTGGCGTTAATCGATAAAGGACAAATTATGCACATTGATTCTCCAAAGAATGTGATTTCATCATTTAAAGATGCGCTTTACGGAATTAAACATCCTTCAAAAAATTCATTGATTACGGCTTTACGAGAATATCCTTATGCGAAATCAGTACAGCCTTTTGGAGAGTTCGTTCATTATACCGATCAACGAGAGGAAGTTTCTGGTCCTGAATTACTCGATTTTCTTAAATCTAAAAATTTGGATGAAGTAGAAATTGCAACTATTCAACCAAATATTGAGGATGTTTTTATGGAATTGATGGAGGAGCAAAATCATGAGTGATTTAGCTATTCAAACTGAAGGGCTAACCAAAACCTTTGGGGATTTTACGGCAGTTGATGAAGTAACCATAAAAGTAGAAAAAGGAAAGATATTTGGTTTTTTAGGAGCTAATGGAGCGGGCAAAACAACCGCTATGAAAATGCTTACAGGTTTGTTGGCTCCAACTTCGGGAAAAGCTTTGGTTTCCGGATTTGATGTGTATTCTCAATCAGAATCGATTAAGAAAAACATTGGCTATATGAGTCAAAAGTTCTCCTTATATGATGATTTAACACCGGAAGAAAATATTCGTTTTTATGGAGGTATTTATGGCTTAGATGACCATCAGCTCTCCAAAAAAAGGAAAGAACTGATTCACTCACTGGAGCTTGAAGAAGTTAGAAATAAATTAGTGGGTTCGCTTCCTTTGGGGTGGAAACAGAAGCTAGCTTTTGCGATTTCAATCATTCATGAACCCGGCATTGTTTTCTTAGACGAACCGACAGGGGGGGTAGATCCGATTACTCGTCGACAGTTTTGGGAAAGAATTTATCAAGTAGCAGAAAAAGGAGTTACCGTTTTTGTTACTACTCATTACATGGATGAAGCTGAATATTGTGATACAGTTTCCATAATGGTTGATGGAAAAATTGAGGCAATGGATAGTCCTGACAATCTTAAAAAAACCTTTGATACAGATTCTATAGAAGATATTTTTATTCGTCTGGCAAGAGCAGCAAAAAGGGGGGGCGGATGAATTCGTTCAGAGGGTTTGTAATCAAGGAGTTTAAGCAGATTTATCGAGATACAAGAACATTAGTTGTACTCTTTGGAATGCCGGTTTTGATGTTGCTTATATTTGGATTTGCAATCAGAAATGAAGTCAATAATGCGAAAGTTGGAGTGTTAAACTTAGCTAAAGATGAAATTAGTAGTATAATTATTCAGAAAATTGCGGCTTCGAAAGCGTTTCAAATAAATGCGTATCTAACTTCTTATGATGAAGTAGAGTCGTATTTCCGAGAAGGTGATATCAAAGAAATTATAGTTTTTGAGAAAGGTTTTGCTCGAAAATTAACCAGAACAGGAAGTGCCAACATTCAGCTTATTACGGACGCAACAGATCCCAATTTGGCTAATATAGTACAAACCTATACCAATGCAATTATTGCCGATTATGTACAAGATTTGAATCGAAACGATGCACCGTATGTGGGGATAGAAGTACATTCAAAAATGATGTATAACGAAGAATTGGCAAGTGTAAATCTATTCGTCCCGGGGTTAATAGCGGTTATTTTAATGCTGGTTTCTGCACTTATGACTTCTATCTCCATCACTAAAGAAAAAGAAATGGGGAACATGGAAATTTTGCTTGTCTCTCCCTTAACACCAAATCATATAATAATAGGTAAAGTACTGCCTTACTTAGTGTTATCTGTCGTTAATGTGTTCACTATTTTAATATTGGCAAAGTATATATTTCAAGTTCCATTTGTAGGTAGCTATGTTTTATTTTTTGCTGAATCTATTTTGTTTATTGTCACCGCACTTTCTTTAGGGGTGTTTATATCATCGGTAGCAAACAATCAGCAAACAGCTATGATGGTATCTTTAGTTGTGCTTTTATTACCGACAATTTTATTATCCGGATTTATTTTTCCGATCGAAAGTATGCCATTTCCGCTTCAGTTAATCAGTAATATTATTCCGGCAAAGTGGTTCTTAGTGATTGTTCGCGGAGTTATGCTGAAAGGCTCCGGCATTCTCATTATTTGGAAAGAAACCGCCATCTTGATTGGAATTACGTTGGTGTTCATAACCTTAAGTCTCAAAAATTTTAAAGTGAGGCTGCAATGAGAATCGTAATATTTCTACTCCAAAAAGAATTTCTACAGATTTTCAGAAATAAAGCAATGTTGCCTATTATTTTTGTGATTCCAATAGTGCAATTGTTGGTGCTTTCATTTGCTGCTACCTATGAACTTAAAGAAGCCAAATTTGCTTTAATTGACAGAGATCAATCAATAGCTTCGCGTGAATTTATATCAAAACTACAGGCAACAGGATATTTTATTTTACAGGGTGAGTTATTCTCAAAAGATGAAGCTCAAAATCAGTTAGATAAAGGAGAGATTACTTTTATTTTAGAAATTCCAAGAGATTTCCAGCAGTCACTTTCCAGTAATGAGCCGACCAATATTCAATTGGTGATAGATGCAGTAGATGGAAGTGTGGCTAATTTAATCAACTCGTATGTGAACTCAATTGTACGAGATTATAGTGTCGAAAAATCTACCAATATCCGTATAGCGGGAACTCAAAACATAGAACAGTTTTCCATAAAAAAGATCTCTACACAAGCCATTAACTGGTACAATCCCAATTTAGATTATATCACTTATATGGTTCCCGGAATTTTGGTGATTTTAGTTTCAATGATCGGTTTGTTTTTATCCGGAATGAACATAGTTCGGGAACGTGAAATAGGAACCATAGAACAATTGAATGTAACTCCAATCACTAAATTTCAATTTATGGTCGGCAAATTAGTTCCTTTTTGGATGATAGGAATGTTCGATTTATTATTGGGATTAGCATTAGCTCGATTCGGTTTTCAAATTCCATTTTTGGGTAGTTTAACAACTATTTTAATAATCGCTGGAATTTATTTAGTGTTGATTCAAGTGCTAGGTTTGTTCATATCCACCATAACAGATACGCAACAGCAAGCCATGTTTATTGCATGGTTTATAATGGTTGTTTTTATTCTGATGGGAGGCTTATTTACACCCATTGAAAGTATGCCAATGTGGGCTCAGAAACTGACTTTAGCTAATCCAATTGCTTATTTTATTAAAATAATGCGAATGGTATTACTAAAAGGTGCTGGTTGGAAAGAAGTGTACGAAATGGTATTGATTATATCTGTAGTAGCAGCCGGATTATTGGCTGTTTCTGTAAACAGATATAAGAAAACGAGTGGATAAGAAATTCCGGTACTTATTAAAATATTTCATCTGTTCAGCACAACAATAGACAGATTTAAAACAGCTGCAAAACTCACCCAGACCAAATAAGGATATAAAAGCCATGAAGCCATCTTGTTTATGGGCTTGAATAATCTGATGGTGTAGACGATGAGAATGAGTAAAATAATGATGTCAATAAAAGCAAGAAATGGATTCTGCATCCCAAAGAAAAGAATACTCCATAAACCATTTACAACGAGCTGTGATCCGAATACAAAAAGTGCTTTTTTCTTTTGAATTTCAGGAGCTTTTGATTTCCAGACACTTCCTGCAGCAATTCCCATCAAGATATAAAGAAAGGTCCATACAGGGCCAAATATCCAATTCGGTGGGTTGAAGGAAGGCTTTTGAAGTGTAGAGTACCAACCTGAGATATTTTCTGAAGTTGAGACTCCTGAGAGAAATCCTATTAGCAAACATAGTGCAATGGAAACAGGAAGTTTATACTTATTTGGGATAGACATTTTTGCTTTTTGAAGTGATAATGCCAAATAGTGCTAAAAAATTCCCTCAATTTGAATGTAAACTTACTACCTTCTCGGTTCATCGAAATAGTTATGAAATGAAAAAAGAACTGGAATCTATTCGGGAACGTCTAGATCAAATTGACAAAACCATACTTAAAGCTGTTGCTGAACGCCAGGATATTGTAAAAGAAGTAGCCGCGCTTAAGATAGACAAAGAAGCAGGAATCCGCGATATGGAAAGGGAGGAGCAGCTTCTGAATCGTATTCGTCATTTTGCCCAGGAAATTGGTCTGGACAGATATTATGCAGAGCATTTATTCAGAGAGATCATTACAAACTCAGTTCGTTTTCAGACCCATTCTTTGGTTGATCATCAGAATAAGAGCAATGGCGATACCATTAAGGTAAGTTACCAGGGAACGGATGGAGCTTATTCGCATTTAGCAATTCAAAGACATTTCGGAGAGCGATACGGTAATGTTGAATGTTACGGTTATGATACTTTTCTAGAGGCGGCCAAAGCAGTTAAGGATGGAGAAGTTGATCTTGCTTGTTTACCGATCGAAAATACAACAGCGGGTTCTATTAATGATACGTATGATATTTTAGGAGAAGCCCATTTACATATTGTTGGAGAGGAAATACTAAAGATCGTTCATTGTTTGCTGGCTGTAGAAGATGTAGATGTCTCTCAAATCAGAAGGATATTATCTCATCCGCAAGCCATTGCTCAATGCACTCATTTTCTTTCTAAACTTCCCAGATGCAAAGTAGAATCATATCTTGATACTGCAATATCAGCACGTAAAGTTTTGGACGATGGCGATTTATCTCAGGCAGCAATTGCAGGGGCACATGCCGCCGATCATTATGGATTAAAGGTTATTGCACATGACATCGCAAATCAAAAAGAGAATTATACTCGATTTGTGATTGTTGGCCCAAAACCGGTTAAAGTAGATCTTCAGCTTCCTGCTAAAACTTCACTGTTGATGGTTACATCCAATGAAGAAGGTTCTTTGATCGAATGCCTGAATGTACTTCATGAATTTGGAATCAATATGAGTAAACTGGAATCCAGACCACGGATGAATGAACCTTGGAAGTATTCATTCCACCTCGATATTGTAGCAAATACAGCCGATCCTGACACCAAGAAAGCACTTAAAGAACTGGAAGCTAAAGCAGCTGAGTTAACTGTTCTTGGTTGTTATCCTAAACAAGAAAATTAGAATTAGAAGGAATAAGTAGCTCGTAAAAAAGTACTGTATTGAGTTGGAATAATATCCAATCTTGGTACTCTGACACGATATCGAATATCAAAATTTAGATTTGAGCTGAAAATAAAGCGATATCTGATTTCAATTTCTTCAGAGTTTACACCATACGGGCTGGCAGTTAACCATTGTGAATCTGTGCTGGCAAACTCTACCATTAATTCATGTTTTTCGGCATAATTATTGATCCCAAAAGAAGTAACGGCACTTGTTCCGTTTTTAAACTCAGTATTCAAATTTTGGCCAAGTTCTCCAACAATCCTGAAAGACCCGCCTTTCAACACATCTTCAGCAGGAAAGTCAAAGGTTATTCTGGAGGCTAATGCCACATAAGTTGAAAACCCATCCGGTTTTAAGTATGCATTAGGTGCAAAGAAAATTCCAAAGCCTTTTTGGATAATATTATTCTGGTCACGTGTCCTGTTTTCCGCTCCCAGATAGTAGTTGAAATTATGTTCAGAATTACCATAATTCAGATTAGCCTTATAAGGAAATGAAATTGCATCCCGGTTTTGATACTCGATAATAGCTTCTCCAAACCATTCACTATTCAAGCCTTTTTTAAGATATAATCCATCACTCCAATGCACGAAATTTGCATTACTTTGAAATCTTAGGTGCGACCGGCCTGCATTTGATAAAACACTTATTGATTTTTGGAATCGCCCAGCCTTCAAAAGGAAGTCTTCGTTAGTGTATTGATAGTAAAATTCGTCAAAGGAAAGTGAACCGTAAGCCAATTGGCGGTTTCCGTTTGCTTTGATAGTGAACTCAAAGGGTTCTGCTTCTTTAGAAACCAAATAAACTAATCGTCCTGAAAAAGAATGATTTTCATTGAAGAAATACTTAATACCGGGGCGAATTCGCAATAAAGTATTATCTCCGCCAAGTCCATTTGCATCGGTATCAGTTCCAATATGTGCTAAACGTACATTTCCATAAAATTGTAAATTTGATTGTTGAGCATGTGCATAATCCTGAAATAACAATATTGTGAAAAGCAGGATGGTGGAGTAAATAAATTTCTTCATAGTTGATTCAGGGATTTTAGTATATAAAATTACGGAACTGTTAAATTCATTCCGATAGAAGTGAAAAATATATTTTAATACTCATTTTGAAATTCTGTACAAGCAATGGGCTTTTAAAGGATGATTATCTTCAACCAATGGGTGATCAAACTCTCCGATCTTTTTCATGCCAATTTTCTGCATCACTCTCTCAGAAGCTTTATTGAGCAATGCAGTGAATGAGTACACTTCAACTAGATTAAGATCAGAAAACGCGAAGTCAAGACAGCGAGCAGAGCCTTCCGTTGCAAGACCTTGATTCCAGTACTTTTTATCTAAGCGCCAACCAATTTCAACACAAGGAGTAAAGTCAGCTTCAAAAGAAGAGTTTTTTAAACCAATAAAACCAATAAAGGTATTTTCTGGAAGCAGATCCACAGCAAAAAATCCATAACCATGTTCTTCGATATGATCATTGATTTTCTTTATTAACAATTCTGTTTGTTCAATATTCAGAACCGAAGGGAAGTGTTTCATTACTTCAGGATCTGAGTTAATTTCAAAAAAAGGGTTTAGATCTGAATCATTAAATTTTCTGAAACCCAATCTATTTGAAGTAAAAAAATAGGGCTCATTCATCATCAAAGAATTTTTGAACAAGCATTAATACTTCAGCAGCGCATCCCCATGAAACTGTGAATCCGGCTCCACCGTGTCCATAATTATGAATTACGAAAGCGGTTTCATCTTTTTCAAGTCTGATCTGAGTTCTTCCGGGACGTAACCCAACCTGCGCAGATATAATTTTTTTTGATTTTAAAACAGGGTCTAGTAACGTACATCGTTCAATTATTCTCTGGGTAAGTTGCTCATCAATTTTTTGTGAGTATTGATTTCTAAAAGCAGAGCCTCCCAGAACTATACAATCAGTTCTCGGAATAACATAGGTAATTTCATTGTGTGTATTGGATGGTAATTCATCAAATGCTAGCCCGATGATCCCTTCAGATGGTTCAATCTTAACTGTTTGCCCTTGAATGGGATACAGTTCTTTATCCTTAAATAATTCTTGAGAACCCAAACCGGAGCAATTAATAACAAGCGAATTTTCAGAAAGCTGTTCAAGATCTGTGATTTCCTGGTAATGAATTGATCCACCGTTATTTAAGAATGTATCATGCAAAAAAGGAAGATAGATCTGAGTTTCGATCAAAGGGATTGAATAAGTATAGCAGTTACATTTTGAATCAAGAATCTCAATACTACGATGACTTATTTTAGATTCCGGAGGTAAGGCATGTAACCAATACGGAGTTTCGTTAACAGGTTCAATTATTTTGAATGGAACCATTGAAACACCGCTATTCGAATTATGGGCTAATTCTTCGAATTTTCGAAACGACAGATTACTCCATTTTAATACTTTTTCAATAGGGTGTGCTTCGTATGGAAACCATATTGCGGCTGCATTTGCAGAAACGGTATCTTTAAAATGTTCTTTTGAAATAATGCTGACATCATATCCATTTTGCAAAAGAGTTATGCCGGTAGTTAAACCTGAAACACCACTCCCGATGATCTTAATCTTTGTAATTAAGGGGTTAATAGTCATATTTTAGGCGATCATCTTTCCATTCTATTTCAAAAGAATCTTTCTTTTTAAGATCTTTTGATGAACGAATCCATTTTTCATTTTGCCATACGCGGGCAAAACCTTTTTCTAGGGGTTCATTCGGATTTTGTTTGTCTAATCGATGTTGAAAAGCCAGTAAAAAATCCCTTCTGTTTCTCAGTAAACCTGTGGTTTTGTACTCCAATTGTTCCTTCATAGAAGCGATTCTGTTTGCTGCAGTTTCCATCTTTTGTTGAACGGCGAGGAGTGCATACGATCTGGCAAGATTAGTAACTTTGTCTTTATAAAACTGCACAGCCCCTTGAGTATTCAATTGGAGCCTTCTGTACAGGTCTTCAATTCTGATATTAATTTCATTTATATCCGGTACAGCCATAACCGCAGCTTGAGTAGGGGTAGCCGCTCTGGAGTCGGCTACAAAATCAGAAATGGAAAAATCTACTTCATGCCCAACAGCACTGATAATGGGGATTTCGCAATGAAAAACGGCTCTGGCTACGGCTTCTTCATTAAAAGGCCAAAGATCTTCCAAAGATCCACCACCACGGCCAATGATTACTACATCAACATTTTTATGATTTGAGAAGTAATTAATTCCATTAACAATTTCCGGTGCTGCATTAACTCCCTGAACACTGGCATGAAATAATTTAACTTCAGCTAGAGGCCATCTTTTTTGAAGAGTAGCTCTGATATCCTGAAAAGCTGCTGTAGTTTTTGAAGTCACTACTCCTATTCTTTGAGGAAATTTGGGAAGAGCCAGTTTATGTATATCATCAAATAAACCTTCAGATTTCAGCTTTGCTTTTAACTTCTCAAAGGCTTGTTGAAGTTTTCCAATTCCTGCTTGCTGAACAAGATTAACGATCATTTGATAACGACCGTGAGGTTCATACACCTGAATATCTCCACCAATTACAATTTGTTGTCCATCAGTAAGATCGATCCCCAACCGTTGTACCGTACTTCTCCAAATAACACACGGAAGTTGGGCTCCGGAATCTTTCAGAGTAAAATAAAAATGTCCGTTTGCACTTCGTTTTACATTACTGGCTTCACCTTCTACCAAAATATCCATAAAGTTCTGTTCAAGAACAGTTTTGATCTTTCCGGTTAACTCAGTTACAGAAGGGATATCAAATAAAAAAGGTTTTTGGTCTGTCATATTGAAATTTGTTTGCCCCAAACATACGAGAAATAATGATCTTGATTTAGTATAATGAGTGAAATCCTTTTGTTTTGAAAAAGATTTTACTGCTCATATTATTTTTTTATTTAACGAGTACTTCAGCATTCTCACAAGACAGAAACAGGTACTTGCTGGATATCTATGAATATGATAAAGAATTGCAAGAGCTTGTTGAAAGAGTAGTTGACTCTCTAGGTGGAAAAGAGAGAAACCTAAACGCACAATCATTTCGAGCGAGTGGAGAGATGACTTTTCAAACAGGGGAAAAGGTTGGGTTTGATCTGTATTATTTGAAAAAAGAGTGGTTCCGATTAGATCACAAGACGGAAAATAAAAGTGAATTATTTGTTCGACATGGAAGAGAGGGGCAGATTAAAAAAAGGGATACACAAGGAGTAGAAAGCATTCAGAATCTAAAGGGATTAAAATTGAATGAAGAAGAACAGTTTAATATTTATGAAAACAATCTTTTCGATTATGAAAACAAGAAACTAGATATCTATTACGAAGGAGAGATCAAAGTTGGGGAATTGGAAGCTTATATCATCCGTCTTTCAGGATTTAACTATGGAGAGGAGATGTACTACATATCGAAGGAAAATTACAGGCCTTTTATGAAGCAGGTATATTTTTTAGATGGTAAATACCAATCGGTTATAAATTACACAATTGATGAATATGTTAAGATGAATGGTGTTTTTTTACCAAAAATAATAAGATTGAAGAAGGACGGACAAACAAAAATGATCGAATTTCTTAGCTACGATCTTTCAGCTGACTTTGACGAGGAATTTTTCTTGAATTAGCTTACAACTGGCCTCACCATAATCTCGAAGTAATTTAGTAATGGGCAGGTTTTGGCTAAAAAAACAGCTTCATTTATATCTTTTGCAGCGATAATGGTGTACCCCAAAATTATTTCTTTAGCTTCTATAAAGGGGCCGTCTGTTACAACATGGTCATGATTGATAAGATGAGTGCCGGAATCCTCAAGACGTTGTGAGTCGATGTGTTGATCGCCAAGTTTTTTGATCCAATTTACATGTAAAATTATCCGTTCTTTTAGAGCTGCTTCGGAAGTGTCAACGCCATCCTGACCTCGAAAAATAAGCATGTATTTATTCATCATTTACCCCGATTAATTCTGAATTCTAATATAGAATTTCGGAATAAACGGATTAACTAAGAATAATGCTACTTACTAAGTTTGTGTTTAATTAATGCTTAAAACTCTTCAGTGCCCTTTTAAATACAAAAAATTCATGTTCAGAATGTTTCCCGCTATAAAATTTTTTATAAATATGGATGTTATAGACGTATGAGCACCCTTTAATTAAATTAATGCCATGAATAGACTTTTAATTTTCGCTGCGTTAACAGCTTTTCTTTTTAGTTGTTCAAATACCACGAACTCAGAAGAAATTGATGAAGTAAATATCAGGATATCAAATGTAAGTGAATATGCTTACGAGAATATTATTTTTTCAAGCAGAGGCAATGAGCTTAGATTCGGAAACCTAGAGTCTGGCGAGTCCTCGGAATATAAAGTTACGGAATCAGCTTCAAGAGTAGTCTTTATTGAATTGATCATTTCAGATTCAACGTATACCATACAACCAATAGATGATCTTGGGGATGGTATTTTAGAAGACGGTAAATATACATTAACGGTAGATGCGGAATTAAAAGGGAGATATAATAGTCTCATATTTGATCTGGTTGAAGACTAAAATTGATACCCATTTATTCAGATAAAAGTTTAGGATGTAACCAATTACGTCTCAATCATTTCCAAAGAATTAAAAGAAAATGTAGCTTGTTAACTAAAAAGGTTGCTAAGCAATTATGAAACACACTATTATTTTCCTTTTCGTGTTTGTATTTCTTCAAAAGGATGGATTATTAGCACAATCAGATGGTGATAATTTTTTAAACAATTCTGTTAAAACCGAGCATTTCGAACTACTTCAGGAATTTCTCTCGATTCCGAACGATGCTAATTATCCTGAACAGATCAATGAAAATATTAATTGGCTTTCAGATAAGTTTAATGAACTTGAGTTTAATACCTCCATATTGGAAACGGAGGCTTTGCCTTTATTCTTTGCTGAGAAGTTAATCAATGAAAATCTACCAACGGTTCTTTTCTATATGCATTTTGATGGACAACCGGTTGATCTTTCTAAGTGGGACCAAGAAAATCCATATAATCCTGTTGTTAAAATGAAGAAGGGAGAAGGTTGGGAAAAAGTGGAAAACCCTGACTTCAAAAACCTTAAAGAGGACTGGAGGATATTTGCCCGCTCGGCTTCGGACGATAAAGGACCAATTGCCATGTTTTTATCTGCGTTACAGGTTTTACAATCACAAGGAATGTCACCAAAGTTCAATATCAAAGTCATTTTGGACAGCATGGAAGAAAAAGGTTCTCCTGTTCTGGCTCCGGCGGTTGCAGATCATAAAAGTGTTCTGGCTTCAGATTATTTAGTAGTGTTTGATGGTCCGATGCATGACTCAGGACTTCCAACACTTTTATACGGAGTGAGGGGAATTACTCGTTTGAGACTGGAAGTATTTGGCCCGTCAAAACCTCAACATAGTGGACACTTTGGAAATTATGCTCCTAATCCTGTTTTCAGAACTGCAGAGTTATTGGCTAGTATGAAAGATGAAAATGGAAAAGTGATCATTCCGGGTTTTTATGACGGAATAGAGATCGATGAAAATGCAAAGAAAATCATGGAAGCAGTTCCTGACGACGAAAGAGGAATCCGAAAAAGAGCAGGATTTGCAAAACCAGAACAAGTTGGAGGAAATTATCAGGAATCAATTCAATATCCATCACTTTCAGTACTTGGGATACAATCAGGGTGGGTTGGCAATGAAACAAGAACCATTGTGCCTGATAAAGTAATTGTTGAAATGGATATCCGAACAGTACCGGAAACAAACAGCAACCGTTTGATCGAATTGGTTAGAAATCATATTGAGGGACAGGGCTTTACAGTGCTGGATCATGAGCCAACACCGGAAGAAATGCTGGAAATTGATAAGCCACTATATTTTCAAGCAAATCCATTAATGTATCCATTCAGAACTCCAATCGATTCTAAAATTGGGAGTTGGTTAAGAGAAGCCGTGGATAAAGCACATCACAAAGAAATAGTTCAGATACGGATTAGCGGAGGGAGTGTGCCACTTTCTTTCTTCATTAATGAATTGGAAATACCAGCTGTATTGGTTCCATTAGTAAACCCGGATAATAATCAACACAGCCCTAATGAGAACCTGAGACTTGGAAATTATGTAGATGGAATACGAACCATTACATCAATATTGATAAGTTCAGTTGATTGACCATGTTTAAAAGAGTAACAAAATTCTTAGAATCCAATCAAAAGTACTCCGAAGTATTTATTCGGGCTATTATTGGTTTTCATCTCATATATGGTACTCAGGATAATGTGTTCTCTTGGGAAAGAATGCTTGAATTTTCGGAATTTTTAGCAAACTTCGGTTTTCCAATCCCGTTGGTTTCGGCAGTTGCATCCGTTTACGCGCAATTCATTTGTGGGATACTTTTTATAATAGGATACCAAGTTCGTATTTCAGCTGTAATAATGATCTGTAATTTTATTATCGCACTTTTAATGGTTCATACCGGAGATACTTATCCCGGTGCTTTTCCGGCTATTATGATGCTTGCAGGATCTCTGTATTTGTTATTTAACGGGAGCAAAGTATTAAACGTGAATACTCTGTTTTTTAAGAAAGAGTTGTAGATGTCAGGTAATTCGTTGACAGTCTGGTAGAGATCGTTGTGCTAGGTTAAGCTTTATTATCTGGTCTCGATGCTATGCATTGGAAACGGACCTCCCCGGCTACGAAATAAATTCTTTGGTTCTGAGTAGTTCGCCCCTCCTTGGATAAGGAGGGGAATTTCCGGGTTAATTCTAAATTTTATCAACGAGTACTCCTCCTGTTGCAGGAGGAGACAGAGGAGGTCTTTACTTAAGGATTGTGAGTACATTTACTTGGCAATGTACTTTTGTACCGCTACTGAGCTTCCTCAGCACAGGCGCCAGTACCAAAAGCTCCCGACAAGAATTATTGGCGCGAACTCCATTACATCGACTAATCATTACAAAAGGTCTACGTTCATATGATACATATTCGAGAATCAGCCTGAGTGTAATGATTGCTCCTCCGGAGCCGTCGATTTCATTACGTTCTTTCCTCGCCAATAATTCTAAAGGTCGGTGTAATTGGATGCTTTATTGAAATACTGAGGTTTATTAGAAACGGGACAATTGTTGTAAGTGAATTATCTAACTTCTACAAGAGTGACTAAAAAGCTCTATTTAAAAAAGCGTGTAAAGGCTGAATAGCCCGGAAATATTTCATAAGCGCTTCTGCCTGATTGCTCTCTTTAACAAACGTCGAAGTCTTGAATTTTGCCATGGCATAAAATTGTTTATTAGCTATATATGGGAGTTTATTTTCAAGATCAGCATATTTTTTATCGAGCCTTTTATTGCGTTCGCCCTGCAGTTCTCCGAAATTACTCTTGAATTCAGGATCAGTAACTATGCTGGTGAACTCTTCTTTGTGAGATGCTATCAAATCCCTAACTTTTGTAAGTCTGTCTTTAGAAAGCTGATATAATCCACCTCCAACATGGACATTTTCTGCTCCGATCCCAACATAAAAACCCGGTACCTCCGATTTTTTACCTTCAGAGGATAAACTGGCTTTCATTAGTGTGTTATATGGAGTTTTATCTTTCGAAAAGCGGATATCTCTGTTGATCCGAAATAAGGTTTTCTTGGCATCTGTATGGAGATCAGGTTCAATTTCGAGGAGTGCAGGAATTAAAGCTTCTATCAATTCGATAAAAGGCTTTCGAACATGATTCTCATAATCTTTTCGATGATCATCAAACCATTCTTTATGGTTATTCTTTTCGAGCCCTTCAAAAAACGAGATGTAGTTTTGGTCGATCATGATTACTTCTTTTTGGCTAAAACTGCAGCTTCATAGGAGTCTTCAGCCCACAGTTTCATTAGTTGCTTGTCTTCGATTACATGAGCTGGCGCTGACCAATACGGCATTCCTTTGCCTTTCTTGGCATGATCAAACGGTTTCATTCCTTCGGCTTCAAACTTTGGGATCAGTTGATCATTCACTCTGAAATAGAATGCATTTTCACTGGTCACCATGGCAAACATGATCTTGTCTTTGAAGATCCCAACACCGCCAAACATTTTTCTGGATGATGCGCCTTCAAATTCTGATAGTTGATCGACGATGTAATCGACATATTCCTGATTTAAAGCCATGATTATTTATTTTTTTGATTACAGTTAATGCTTCCAGAGTCAGAGATTCCCATAATTCATGTTGGGAAAAAGAAACCTCAAACCAGCCTGCCAATGGACCTTTATTTTTGAATGGATTGAAAGGAATAGATTCAAAATCCTGAGCTTCCGGATCAAAGGTTTTTCCGAATTTGAAAACCATATTTCCATTCTTAGAAATAAATACAAATACATTCCCATCATATTTGATGGCTTCGGTACTCATCATCTTTCCGGTGGTAACCATCTTTTCTTTTTCGATCAGTTTATCCCGAATCTGCTCAAATAGTATTCTTTGTTCTTCCATTCGATCAATTTATAGAATGACAACTGAGAATCCGAATAGGGGACATGGTTTTGTAAGGAATGGTGTGTGAGGCTGTCTTACTGTTTATCCGCGAAGACCTGAAGGACTTCGCTGGCAAACAGTAATAAACATGATTTAAAATGCCGAAAACGTATTCATCAGTTTGGCTTCATATTGTTTGGAGCACTAAACTACGGAAACCTAATTTGTTCAGGTCTTTCAGATATGATCTATTTAATTATCTAAAATCATATGGTGAGAAAAATGACATACTTGTTGATGTAATAAATGGAATCGAAGACCATGTTCATTTATTAATTCGTCTAAAAACCACACAGGAAATTTCAGAGGTAATAAATTTATTAAAAGGAGCCTCGTCAAGATGGATAAATCTGAACGCCAACCTGGAAGAAACATTCAAATGGCAGAATGGTTATGGTGTTTTCTCAGTAAGCCAAAAAGATATACCGAAAGTCAGAAACTATATTTACAATCAGGAAGAACATCATAAAGCCGTTTCTTATTCAGAAGAATTAAAGAAACTGGTTAAATAACTACCAATGAAACATTAGCCAGCGAATTCCTTCAGGTATTCGCGAGTAGTTTAGCAATGAATGTAGTGTAAGAGAAAAAAGAATTATTGGTTATAGATGAGATTTTGATATGATTAGTTAAAATGGAAGTCACAGACTTCCTGGTCTTTTATTTTCAAGTTACAAACTTGAAAAATCTGTGCAAACAGTAATAAACATGATTCATTAAGCTGAAGACATAAAGATATTAACTAAGATTCGAAGAATGCCTTTCAATATTCAAATCATAAAGCCTTATATTTGTCCAATTCAAAAATCTAAATAGCTTAAAATGCTCCTGAAAAATCTTCGTCCGGTTAGTAAAGAACACAACGGAAAAGACACAATCGACATCAGAATACAAGATGGAAAGATCTCAGAAATGGGGAAATCTTTAAAAGCTGAGAAGGGAGAAGATTCTCATGACTTTGAAGGAGCTTATGTAAGTCCGGGTTGGATGGATATGCACATTCATTTACGTGAGCCAGGTTATGAGCACAAAGAAACGATCAAAACCGGTTGTGCAGCAGCGGTTTTTGGCGGATTTACAGCGGTTGCTTGTATGCCCAACACTAAGCCGGCTACGCACACCAGAGATGTGGTGGAATACATCATCAAAAAAGGAAATGAAACTCCCGTAGATGTACACCCGATCGGTTGTGTGACCAAAGACCGAGCAGGAAAGTCGATCGCTGAAATGGGAGATATGAAAGACGGTGGAGCGGTTGCGTTTAGTGACGACGGAGATCCTGTTTATGATTCTCAGGTGATGCGTGTTGCTTTGGAATATTCTTCCATGCTTGGTATGCCGATCATCAATCATGAGGAAGATCTGGAGTTATCACGCCCGGGGCATATGAATGAAGGAAGAGTCTCTACCAGACTTGGTTTAGATGGAACGCCTTCAATTGCTGAAGAAACCATGATCGCTCGCGATATTTTATTGGCTGAATACACCGGTGGTCACATTCACGTTGCTCACATCAGTACAAAAGGAGCAGTCGATCTTGTTCGAGAAGGAAAGAAAAAAGGAATTAATGTAACCACAGAAGTGTGCGCTCATCATTTTGATCTGACGGACGAAGAAATTGAGAAGCAAAAGTTCAATACCAATTTTAAAATGCACCCACCACTTAGAACACAAGAAGATGTGGACGCGATGATCGAAGGATTGGTTGACGGAACTATTGATGTGATCTGTACTGATCATGCTCCTCATGCTATTGAAGAAAAAGAAGTGGAATTCATTTATGCTCCAAACGGAATAATTGGATTAGAAACAGCCTGGAGTATCTCCAATATGAGATTATTCAAAACCAAGAAATTGAACCTTCAGCAACTGGTTGAAAAACTGAGTTATAATCCACGGAAGATCTTAAATCTTGAAGTTCCTGCACTCGAAGAAGGAGCACAAGCAAACCTGACATTCTTCAATACCGATGAAGAGTGGACCTTTGACCAGAAAAACGTTCGTTCGAAATCTAAAAACTCTCCGTATCTGAATAAGAAGCTAACTGGTAGAGCGGTCGGGATCTTTAACCGTGGTGAGTTGGTGATTAATGAGTTGAGGTAAGTAAGAACGAATATTTGTCATGTCGAACGAATGTGAGACATCTAATGATTTTCGAAATAAATTATAATTATGAAGATTTCTCGGTCATCCGCTGTGCAGCGGATTCAACTTGAAATGACAGAAGATGGTGAGGAATGATTAAAAAAATCCTAGCTTACGAAACTTCTACAAACATTTGCTCGGTAGCTTTTCAGAATACAGACGGAAAGGTATTCGAAAAACGCGTTCAGGGAAGAAGTGTACATTCTGATAATCTGTTTTTGTTTACTCAGCAGTTAATGAAAGAGCATGACTTCAAAATAGAAGATATGAATGCTGTATTAGTAAGCAATGGACCTGGTTCGTATACCGGATTGCGAATCGCTGCAAGTGCGATCAAAGGGATCATGTTTGGTAAGGATGTGAACCTGTTTGCTTGTAATACATTGGCATCCTTTGCAATGGCTACTGAAAGTGACTCAGAAGCTATTCACTCGATCATCGATGCAAGAAGGAATCATGTGTATCATCAAGCATTCAAACTTGATGATGAGCTTGAAATTCTTTCAGAAGCAAAAGTCACAGAACTTTCTGATCTGGAAGAGCAGATTGAATCAGGTTACACTTTGATTGGAACAGGAATCGATCGAATCAGTAAAAAAGCTTTGGAAGACGTACAGGTTTTTGACGACAGTTTTATTTCAGCGAAGTCTTTGATCAGTCTTTTTCAATTGGAAAATAACACCGATTTCTGTATTAAAACACATCCTGAAGAGCTGAATTCGAATTATATCAGCAGCAGTCAGGTTAATAACACGAAGGCATAATCAGATTCTTATTTAAGGTTAAGATTGGTTATTTTGTGCCTCTAAAAATTCAATTACAAACTATGAGTTGGTTTAAAAGAAAAGACGAAAATATTCAGACCGAGACTAAAAAAGAAATGCCGGAAGGCGTTTGGGTTAAGGTTCCAACTACCGGTGAAACTATTCATCGGCGCGAATTGGAAGACAATTTATGGGTTGATCCTTTAAGCGGTTATCACTTCAGAATTGGAAGTAAGCAGTACTTTTCGATCATTTTTGATGACAATAAATTTGAGGAATTAGGTCAGAATATAATGCCGACCGATCCTCTGGAATTTTCTGATACTAAGAAATACAAAGACCGATTAGCAGATTCTCAGAAGAAATCAGGATTGTCTGATGCAGCTCGTGTTGGTGTTGGTAAAATGAATGGAATCGATCTTGTAGTTGGTTGTATGGACTTCGGTTTTATTGGTGGAAGTATGGGATCCGTAGTTGGTGAACGACTTGGAATTGCTATTGATCATGCAAGAGAAAATAAAATTCCGTTGATCATTATTTCACAAACAGGTGGCGCCAGAATGATGGAAAGTGTGTTGAGTTTGATGCAAATGGCTAAGACTTCAGCAAAACTGGCTCAATTGGAAGAAGATGGAGTTCCGTACATTTCTTACATGACTCACCCAACAACCGGTGGTGTGACTGCAAGTTATGCCATGCTTGGTGATTTTAACGTTGCAGAGCCGGGAGCACTTATCGCTTTTGCAGGGCCGAGGGTAGTTCGTCAGACGATTGGTCGTGACCTTCCTGAAGGATTCCAAACCGCAGAATATTTACTGGAGCATGGTTTTCTGGATTTTATAGTTCCAAGAAATACGATGAAGTCCAAGCTTACAAAACTTTTGAAGTTGGTTCTTCATAAGAAGTAATTTCTTATCGTCAGGTCTATTTTATTATTTCCAATCTTGTTATTGGTTATTAGTTATTTGAAGAGTACTAATAACCAATAACTAATTACTACACACAATGAGATTCGCAGATTACGCTAAAATTTATGTTACCGCCGGAAAGGGTGGAGATGGTTCTGCTCATATGAGACGGGAAAAGTATGTTCCTAAAGGCGGTCCGGATGGGGGAGATGGCGGAAGAGGCGGAAGTATCATTCTGAAGGGAAACGCACAGCTAAATACCATTCTGGATCTTCGTTACAAGAAATACATCAAAGCAAAACCCGGAGCAAATGGTGGTAGCAGTCGTTCAACCGGGAAAGACGGAGAATCGATCATACTTCAGGTCCCACTAGGTACAGTAGCTTTTGATGCGGACACCAGAGAAAGAATGGGCGAGATCACCGAAGATGAAGAAGAGATCGTTATCGCCAAAGGTGGTAGAGGCGGACTTGGAAACTGGCATTTTAAAAGTTCTGTAAATCAAACTCCTCAATATGCTCAGGAAGGAGAAATAGGAGAGGAGAGAGTTGTTGAACTCGAGCTTAAATTGATCGCAGATGTAGGCTTGGTTGGATTTCCAAACGCCGGAAAAAGCACTTTGCTTTCAGCGCTTTCTCATGCAAAACCTAAGATAGCTGACTATCCATTTACCACACTTGAACCAAATTTGGGGGTAGTTAAATTCTCTGATTACCGAAGTTTTGTCATGGCTGATATTCCGGGAATTATTGAAGAAGCACATCAGGGAAAAGGATTAGGTATTCAGTTTCTTCGCCATATTGAACGAAACAGCATATTGTTATTCATGGTGAGTTCTCAAACGGATATTGAGTATGAGTACAATGCTTTGGTGAACGAGCTTAAAGCCTATCGAAAAGACCTTCTTGATAAGCCCAGAGTACTAGCTATAACTAAGATGGATTTAAAACAAGGTTTTAAGTTAGATAAAAAACTTCATTTTGACGATGAAATTCCCGTAATTCCAATTTCTTCTGCTACCGGACATGGTGTGGATGAACTTAGAGAAGCACTTTGGGAAAAACTTCAACATGCAAAACAAATCGATTCTTAGAAACTTAATTGCGCTAACTCTGATTCCCGGACTGGGAAGTAAGAGAGTCAGGCATTTGGTTCAGGAATGTGATCAACTCGAAAATCTATTCAATCTCAGTAAAACTCAACTCAGAAGCTTTGAAGGAGTTGGGGAAGCTACAGCGCTGGCCATTTTATCGTTTGATGACTGGGAAAGTGTCGATCAACAAATAGAAGATACAGAAAAGATCGGTGCTCAGATCATTACAATGAGGGATCCGGAATACCCAAACTTATTGAAAGAGATTTATGATCCTCCAATTTTGTACTGGCTGAAAGGCGATCCCGAAGCTCTAAAGAAACCGGGGGTTGCAATAGTTGGAACCAGAAATGCGTCTACGTATGGGAAAAAACAAGCTGAGAAGTTTACTACTAAGTTAGCCGAAGAGGGCTTGTGCATCTTTAGTGGATTAGCGTATGGAATTGATACTATCGGACACCAATCCGCTTTGAATGTTGGAGCTACTACGGTAGCTGTTTTGGGTTCAGGAATTGATAATCTCTATCCAAAGAGTAATACGGAAGTTGCGAATGAAATTGTGAAAAGCGGTGGCGCTGTTATATCAGAATTCCCTTTGGGGATGATTCCTGATAAAAATAATTTTCCTTTGCGAAACAGGATTGTAAGCGGACTTAGCCTTGGTGTAGTTGTAATTGAATCCGGAATAAAAGGAGGAAGCATGATCACTGCTGAACTTGCTTTGGATCAAAACCGTGAAGTTTTTGCAATTCCTCATCATTTAGAAAATCCTTCAGGAACAGGATGTAATTATCTCATCAAAAAAGGTGCTGCAAAACTGGTTCAGGTTGTAGATGACATTTTAGTAGAATTACCGATCGATTTTGAATCTGATGGAAACAGTGCAAAAGAACTAACTAAAAAAGCGCCAAGCTGGAAAGAATATAAGTTGGATAAACTAAGCACTTCCATTTGTGAGCAACTGGAACAACAATCTTTTCAAATAGACGACCTGGCAGATGAATTGAGTGTCCATACCAGCGAATTATTGGTTGCGCTGCTACAATTGGAAATGCAGGATATAATCACTCAAAAAGCCGGTAAGATCTTTGAGTTGAGGTAGTGTTTTACTTTCTACTTGCATTCGCAATTTCTTCAAAATCAATGTTTTTGTATTCAAATTGAGTTTGCTTGAATAACTGAATGCTGTGATTTTCTCTCCAATCTTTAAGAAGGGCTAACTAAGCTCTTCCATAATCTGATCGATCTTATCCATCAATTTTTTCTGAACAAACGGATATTCATGAACGGTGGCTATAGTATCGTTGACACTGCAGTAGAATTTGATCTTAGGCTCTGTTCCTGAAGGACGAGCAGAAATAATTGCACCATCTTCAGTTATAAACTGCAACACATTTGATGAAGGGAGGTCGATTTGAGAAACCTCACCGGTCTTAACATTCTTTTCTTTCGCTGATTTATAATCCTTTATTGTAACCACATCAGAACCACCAAGCGAAGCAGGAGGATTTTCTCTGAAGTTCTTCATCATCTCCAGAATTTCTTCTGCACCTGATTTTCCTTTCTTCGTAATGGAGATCAGTTTTTCCTGATAAATTCCAAAATCGACATACATTTCCAGAAGTGCTTCATATAGACTGCTTCCATTATCTTTATAATAAGCCGCCATTTCTGCAATAATTACCGCTGAAACCACAGCATCTTTATCACGAACGTGTTCACCGATCAGGTAGCCGTAGCTTTCTTCACCACCGGCAATGAATTCTTTTTCGCCTTCAAAATTGGTCATGAGTTCACCAATATATTTGAAACCGGTTAGGGTGTTGAAACAATCTACAGAATAAGATTCAGCGATCTCATCTATCAGGTAAGAAGTAACCACCGTTTTAACGATATATTGATTTCCGTTCAGTTTACCGGCATTTTTCCAAGCCGTAAGCATGTAATTGATGATCAGGCATGCAGTCTGATTTCCATTTAAGAGTGTCCATTCACCTGATGTGTCTTTTACTGCAATTCCGATTCTGTCTGCATCAGGATCGGTTGCCATCACTAATTCAGCATCAATTTCTTTGGCTTTATCCAGAGCCATTGCCAGAGCATCCTGTTCTTCAGGATTTGGATATACAACTGTAGGGAAGTTGCCATCCACAACCATTTGTTCCTCAACCAATGTCACATTTTCAAAACCATACATTTTGAGCGCAGGCGGTACTAATACTCCTGCAGTTCCATGAATGGGTGAGAAAACGATCTTCAGGTCTTTCTGATTTTGGATCTCTTTTTGAGATACCGATAGCTTTTTCAGCTCGGCCAAATATTTCTGATCGATATCTTCTCCGATTAACTGAATAAGATCATTATTTCCTTCAAATTTAACCTCATCAATAGAAGCGACTTTTTGTACTTCATCCATAACGGCTTTGTCGTGTGGCGACACCAATTGACCGCCATCAGCTCCGTATGCTTTAAATCCGTTGTATTCCTTAGGATTGTGAGAAGCTGTAAGAACGACCCCTCCCTGACAATTCAGTTCTCTTACAGCATAAGATAATTCCGGAGTCGGGCGTAATCCTTCAAAGAAGAAAACTTTAATCCCATTCGCTGAAAAAACATCAGCTACCACTTTAGCCAATGTATCGGAATTGTTTCTGCAATCGTGAGCAATAGCCACTTTTATCTGTTGATCAGGATATGTTTTCTTCAGAAAATTGCTGAATCCCTGAGTAGCAACTCCAAAGGTGTATTTGTTAACCCGATTTGATCCAACCCCCATAATTCCGCGCAATCCACCTGTTCCAAATTCCAGATCTTTGTAGAAAGCATCTGTTAACTCTTCGTACTTTTCTTGTTCGATTAACGAACGAATCTCTTGCTTTGCATTTTCGTCATAGCTGCCTTCCAGCCATTGATCAATTTTTTGTTGAACTGAAGAATCGAGATTTTTCATACAGGTAGTTAGTTTCAAAATTTAGATTTTGAATATAAAGATTCTAGCTTTGAATCTTTAGTGCTAGATGTGATGAAAATATAAAAGTTCTACCTTGTAAGGCGATCAATTATCGCAAATTGGTTTGGAAATTCTGAAAGGAGAGAGGCTTTTTCTGCTAACTCAAAATCTTTAAAATCAAAACCGGGAGTAACAGTACAACCAACGAGTGAATAAGAATCTGGGTTTTCAACTTCAGAAGCAAACTACACACCTTTAGGCACTACAAATTGAGGAACCTGTCCGTCTTTGAAATCTGATCCAATCTTTTGGAAAGAGTAATTTCCCTCTTTGTCAATCATATGAACGGTTAATGGAGAGCCTTCATAATAATGCCACATTTCATCCTGTTTGATCCGATGAAAAGCAGAAAAATTATCTGAGGTGAGTAAGAAGTAAATACCTGTACAATAGTTTCGGTCTCCATCAATGCCATATTTTAAAACTTCAGAAGGGATAACCCCTTCACTTCGGTACGTTTCTTTGAAGTAACCGCCTTCAGGATGTTTTTGGAGGTTGAGTAAGTCAATTAGTTGTTCGATTCTTTCCATATAGAATTCCCATCATATACAGTAGGGATGTATTGCAATACATCCCCATTGTATATTGAAAAAGAAAATACGCTTGTTTTAATTCCCTTCCTTAAACCTATTATTGATCAGAATAGGCTCACCGAAACCTAATTGCTCTAACCGATCCATTTGAGTTTTGGCATCACCAACCACCAACCATATCATTTGATCAGGATTGGCATATTTTTGTGCTAATTCTGATATCTGTTCTTTGGTCATGTCTTTTACTATCTGCTCACGCTCTTTTACATAGTCAGGACTCCATCCGTAGTCACTTATGTTATCCAGCATATTTAGTTTGGCGCCAAGAGTTTCAAAGCTTCGGGCGTTACTTTTTAGCAAAAAGCTTTTTGTAGTTTCAAGATCGGTATCGGTAAAAGTAGAAGGGTAGTTTTCCAGAATCTCTTTGACTAAATCAGCAGATTCATAAGTTACGTTGGTACGAACGCCACTACTGATAGTAAAAGGCCCGGCAATATTAGAACCTGAAAATCCGGACCTGATTCCGTATGTATATCCTTTACCTTCACGAAGTTCTTGTGTAAATCGGGAGGCAAATCCACCACCACCAAGAATATAATTCATAACCGTTGCAGGATAGTAATCTTCATGAGTTTCAGGCATGGCTAGGTATCCGAATCTTATTACGGATTGTTTAGCATTTGGAACATCATAAAAATAAACGGTAGATTTTTCAGGTCTTTCGGGAGTTTCAAACTCAGGAATATCAACTGACTTAGCTTCCCATTTAGATTCAAGATCAGTCAATGAATTCATTACTTCTGTTTTCGATATTGAACCAACGATCATGAAATCAGCAACTGAAGGGGAGAAGTAAGCATTGTAATAATCTTTAAGATCCTGAATAGAAATAGATTCCACGCTCGAAGTAGTTCCGATGGAGTTATAAGAAAGAATATGGTTTTCGCCATACAGCAATTTGTTGTATGCATTTGATGCAATACTATTTGGGTTGGCGCTTTGCTGAGCGATCTGACTTAATGTACTTTGCTTGGCTAGTTCAAATTCAGTCTCATCCCAACGTGGTTCTAAAATAATTTCTTCAACCAGATCAAGTGTTTTACCATAATTACGAGCTAATGCATTTCCGGAAATAGTGATGGTTTGTCTGCCGGCATTAACATTGATGGAAGCACCTAGTTCATCAATAGCTTCTTCCAACTGCTCTGGAGTTTTATTTGCAGTTCCTCGGGTCATAAGATCGGCCATTAAATTTGAAACTCCGGTTTTTGAGGTGTTTTCTAACAATAAACCACCTTCAATTTCTATTGTAAACTGTACAAGGGGCAACTCTGTATTTTCAATACCAAATACCTGCATTCCGTTTTCTAATGAACCCTCCCAAACGTCTGGAACTTTCACATCCGGGCTGTCGCCATAAGGAGGTTCAATCGTTCTGTCAAAGCTTGAAGCTGTTCTTTCATATTCAGTTTCTTCAGGAAGCTCAAATTCTTCGTTTGCTTTTCCTTGTACAATTTCTTCTTCAACCACTTCAGCCTGTTCAGAATTTTCGAGAGCGAGTTCGGCTTGTCCTTGAGGAACAAAGCTGGTTGCGATGAAATTCTCACCTTTGATGTATTCTTCATACACTCTCATGATGTCATCTTTAGTAACAGCGAGTGTCTTCTGAATATCTTCGTTGATATATCCCGGATCACCTGCAAAAATATTGTACTGAGCCAGTTGGAAAGCTTTTCCTAATACACTTGAAAGTCCATTATAGAACTGAGTTTCAATTCCTGCTTTTATTCGATCCAGATCCGCTTCAGTAAATCCTTCGGTTTCGAACTTTGCAAAAGCTTTGTTTACTGATTCCGATACTTTATCAAGATCAGTTCCGGGATAAGCACGCACCAATAAAGTAGTTTCGCCTGCTATTTCAGCATTTTGACTGAACATGAATACGTTCGAAGAAACCTGATCTTCCTCCACCAACACTTTATTGAAAGGTGCTTTTTTACCGTCGGTCAGTAATTGAGTTAAAATATCAAGCGCATACATATCCGGATGATATTGTTTTACCGTTGGCCAAACCATTCGTAGTTCTGGAAGACGGGCAAAATTATCCTCGTAGAACAATTTCTTTATTTCAGCAACTTCAACAGGAGCATCTGGAAGAGGAGTGATCTCTTCACCACGAGGAATTTCAGCAAAGTATTTTTCAATCCATTCTTTGGCTTGTTCAGTGTCAAAATCTCCGGCAATTACCAGAGTTGCATTGTTGGGTACGTACCATTTACGGTAAAACTCTTTTACATCAGCCAAAGTAGCGTTCTGAAGATCTTCCAGAGAACCAATAACCTGATGATTATATGGATGTCCTTGTGGATATAGATTCTTACCAATCAAATAACTAGCATGACCGTAAGGAGCATTATCTACGCCCTGACGTTTTTCATTTTTCACAACCTGCTTTTCCTTAGCAACAACCGCTTCAGTTACTGTGTTGATGAAATAGCCTAATTTGTCCGCTTCGGCCCAGATCATTTTTTCGAGGGCATCGTTTGGAACTGTTTGGAAATAATTGGTTCGGTCTCTGCTTGTTGAACCGTTGGCTCCTGAGCCACCAATACGACTACTCATTTTATCCAATCCGCCTTTCCCCAAATTTTCAGATTCTAAAAAAAGCAGATGCTCAAAAAGATGAGCAAAGCCGGTTTTGCCTTCTATTTCCCGTGCAGAGCCTACGTGGAAAGTTAAGGCAACTGCGGTGACCGGATCAGAGTTGTCTTCATGGAATATGACTTCTAATCCGTTATCGAGAGTGAATTTCTCATAGTTAACTGAGAATTCTTGTTTGTTGTTGGAGCATGAGCCCAAAAGAAAACCTGTAAACAGGAATGCAAAAAGGAATCTGAATTGTAATTTCATTGTGATGATAAGAGATTGATAATTAGATCGAATATAGGACGAGATAAAATCAGAAAATGTTAAAGTAATTTCTGAGATTTTACATGTGTTAATTTTTAGGTTGATGTGAAACTCAGAACGATAGGGAAAACCCTTAAATAAAAGATGAATCAAATTCATAAAACCGCAAGCCCTGAAGGACTTGCTTGTTTAAGCCAAGAATTGGAATGCCAGGCTCAATTTTTGATAAGATTTTTAGCTAGAAGCCCCTTCAGGGGCGTGTGTTTATATGGGTTTTAATAATCGATCAGAAAGTCGTCAGAAATACAGAACCGGGTAAATTTCCCACTGTGCAGATCCATCAGCGGTAGCCTCTGAATGACACTTTGATTTACGGCCTTTGTTTATTAATGTAAATCATGGATTATGCAGTATACATAACGACTAACCCTAACCGAAGTGTTTTATATACTGGTACTACCAATACGCTATCAAGACGGGTTATAGAGCATTACTTAGAAAAAGGGAAAAACAATACTTTTACGGGCAAAACCTACTGCTATAATTTAGTGTATTATGACGTCTTCCCTACAATGAGAGAAGCAATCGAAGCCGAAAAGCGAATTAAAGGTAAGTCCAGAAAGTGGAAGGAAGAGCTTATATCATCTTTTAACCCGGAATGGAAATTTTTGAATAAAGAAATAGTTGGAGAATGGCCACCAAAAAAGGTTCTGGAGGATCCTTATTTTCAGCAATACATGAAAAAAGATAATTAAGTCACTCAGAGCGGTAGCGAAGAGTCTGCCCATCTAAATTACCAAGCAAGATTCATGCTGTGCAGATTCATCGGCGGTAGCCTCTGAATGACTCGTTGGTTTGGTTTGGTTATAACTAAGATAGTCACTCAGAGCGATAGCGAAGAGTCTGCCCATCTAAAGAACCGAGCAAGATTCACGCTGTGCAGATTCATTGGCAGTAGCCTCTGAATGACTCGTTGTTTTTGTTTGGTGATGGCTAACATAGTCACTCAGAGCGGTAGCGAAGAGTCTGCCCATCTAAATTACCAAGCAAGATTCATGCTGTGCAGATTCATCGGCGGTAGCCTCTGAATGACTCGTTGTTTTAGGAATATCATTTGCACAGCTATTCTTTTTAATTTAAAACGAAAAATGATTGCCTCTCACGGCATATCTCCCTATCTTTACCAGCCTTTGCAGGAGTGCAAGTTTTCAACTACTCAGACTATCAAAAATTTTAATAAAATCGCGATTTAGCACATGAATAAAGGAACAATTGCACAGGTAATCGGACCTGTTGTCGACGTTGACTTTACCGATGGCGAAACCCCTGCCATCCTAAATGCCCTAACTATTGAAAATCCAACCGACGGCTCAACTCTTTATTTGGAGGTAGCTCAGCACTTAGGTGAAGATCGTGTGCGTACTATCGCCATGGATTCTACCGACGGCCTTGTAAGAGGAATGGAAGTAATTGATACCGGAAAGAATATTTCGATGCCTGTAGGTGAAGATATTCGTGGTCGTTTATTTAACGTAGTAGGCGAAGCGATTGACGGAATCAAAGCTCCTGAAGGAAAAAACAATTACCCTATTCACCGTGAAGCTCCTGCTTTTGATCAACTTGCTACATCTACTGAGATGTTGGAAACAGGAATTAAAGTAGTTGATCTTCTTTGTCCTTATGCAAAAGGTGGAAAAATTGGTCTTTTTGGTGGTGCCGGTGTTGGTAAAACCGTATTGATCCAGGAATTAATTAACAACATCGCAAAACAGCATGGTGGTTTATCAGTATTTGCCGGTGTTGGTGAAAGAACTCGTGAAGGAAATGACCTTCTAAGAGAATTTATCGAATCCGGAGTAATTAACTACGGTGATGAATTCAAAGAATCAATGGAAGCGGGAGAGTGGGATCTTTCTAAAGTTGATGAAGAGAAATTAAAAGAATCTCAGGCAACCTTGGTTTTTGGTCAGATGAATGAGCCTCCTGGAGCACGTGCTCGTGTAGCTCTTTCAGGTTTGACTGTTGCTGAGTATTTCCGTGATGAAGTTTCCAGAGATATTCTGTTGTTTATCGATAATATTTTCCGATTTACTCAGGCAGGTTCTGAGGTATCAGCACTTCTTGGTCGTATGCCATCGGCGGTAGGTTACCAGCCAACATTGGCAACAGAGATGGGTGCTATGCAGGAGCGTATTACTTCTACCAAAAAAGGTTCTATTACGTCTGTACAGGCTGTTTATGTACCTGCGGATGACTTGACTGATCCTGCTCCGGCAACAACATTTACTCACTTGGATGCAACAACAGTATTGAACCGTGCACTAACGCAGATCGGTATTTATCCTGCGGTAGATCCACTAGATTCAACTTCTAGAATCGTTGATCCTAAAGTAGTAGGAGAAGAGCATTACGAAACAGCTCGTAAAGCAACTGTACTTCTTCAAAACTATAAAGATCTTCAGGATATCATCGCTATTCTTGGTATGGATGAACTTTCTGATGAAGATAAGTTGACAGTAAGCCGTGCACGTCGTGTGCAGCGTTTCTTCTCTCAGCCATTCTTCGTAGCTGAGCAGTTTACCGGTTCTGCAGGTAAGTATGTGAAGATCGAAGACACTGTTAAAGGTGTTAAGATGATCATCGAAGGTGAATTGGATCACTTACCGGAAGGAGCTTTCTACATGGTTGGTGATATCAACGAAGCAATTGAAAAAGGCGAGAAAATGCTCGCAGAATCTGAAGAAGCTTAATTATAAAGCATGAGTACTTTTATAGCACAGATCTTAACTCCTGAAGGCTCTCTATTTGAAGGCGATGTTACCGGTGTAAAAATGCCCGGTACTGAGGGAAGTTTTGAAGTTAAAGCAAATCACGCTCCTATCGTTTCTACTCTAGAAGAAGGAGATGTGTTGGTTCGTAAATCTGAGGGAGAAACTAATTATAAGATCTCCGGTGGATTTGTAGAAGTAGCTGAAAACAAACTCACTTTATTAGCTGAATCTGTTATTGAAGAATAAAACATCTGCGAGTAACGAAGTAGTCTCCCTTTAAAACAGATTACTTCACCTTGTTCGTAAATGAAAATAAATTTATAAAGCCGGTTTTCGAAAGAGAATCGGCTTTTTTTTGACATTATATTCATATTCAATCCTTCTAAAAATCTATCTACACAATAATTAGAGCTTTGTTCTATTATTAAGTCTGTGTTTTTAAATTATTGATAAAACCTAAATATGAGATTAATTTTATTGATCATAGTCGTCTTATTTGCCTGTTCCGATGATAAAAGTAGCTTTATGAATAAGCTTCCGGAAAAGGTTAAAATAGATGGCGTTGCCAAGGGTGAAGTAGATGGGATTAGTATAAATTGTTTTATTGATTTCTCTTCAATTGAAATAAAAAAAGAGAATGGAAATACCTATTTAGATTTCAGTGGTTATGCCGGTAGAAGTGCTTTGCAAAATGATGGCAGTGGAGTTGCATTCGATGCCTTAGCTGCAGGTTCTTTTAGAATTGATTTTTCGAATAAGGACGAAATAATTTTGATAGATACTTTTCATGTACCTAATGATCCTCCTGATTTTTGGGGTGAATTGCTTTTTCTTGAAGGTGAGTTAATTGATGATCAAAAGTGGAGAGGAAAATGGACTTGTTATCCATTTTATACTAGAGGAGATACCATAGGTAACATAAATGGAAATTGGAACTTGTACGAAGCAGATTAAATTTTTTTTAATTCTATCTAATCTCAAAAAAGAAAGGCAATCAAGTAAAATATCATGTTACCTGCCTGCTAAGAAAAGCCGATTTTCGAAAGAGAATCGGCTTTTTTTTGTACTAATATTTAATGTATTATTTTGGATTAAAAAATAATACGTATGAATAATAGATTATTAATTCTTGCTACTGTTGTAGCTTCTTTAGGTGGTTTACTTTTTGGGTACGATACAGGCGTCATAAACGGTTCTCAGTTTTACTTTTCTAAATTTTTTGAACTTTCAACTTTTATGAAAGGTTGGGCGGTAAGCAGTGCCTTAGTGGGTTGCTTTTTAGGAGCTATTATCGCCGGCTTCTTAAGTAATTATTTAGGAAGGAAAACGACTTTAATATTATCAGCGGTTCTTTTTACTCTGTCAGCTTGGGGATCAGGATTACCATCATTTTTCCCACAATCTATTGAAATCTTGATTTTCTTCAGAGTATTGGGAGGGTTAGGAATTGGTATAGCTTCGATGACTGCCCCAATGTATATAGCTGAAATCTCTCCTGCAGCGAGCAGAGGTAAAATGGTTACCTATTATCAGGTAGCAATAGTGACTGGTTTTTTTGTAGTATTCTTAGCTACCTATTTTATTGGAAGTTCGATGACTGAGATTGAAAACTTAGAATATGGATGGAGATACATGTTTTGGTCTGAACTCATTCCCTGCATTCTATTTTTAGGTTTGTTGTTTTTTGTACCAAGAAGCCCAAGATGGCTAGTGATAAAAAACAGAACAAATGAAGCTTTAGATATTCTAAGATCAATACATGGAGAAGAACTAGCAAATAAAGAATACGAAGAGATAAAACTTTCAATAGTAAACGACAATAAAAAGGAATTAAAATCAATATTAAGTAAGTCTGTTTTACCTGTTATTATTATTGGTAGCGTGTTATCAATCTTACAACAAACAACAGGTATAAATGCCGTTTTATATTATGGCGCTGATATCTTTGAAAAGGCTTTAGGTTTTGGGCAGGAGGATATTTTAAAACAGCAAATACTGTTAGCAGGTATAAATTTCATATGCACATTTATTGCTATGTATTCTGTAGATAAGCTAGGTCGTAAACCACTTATTATTTATGGATCTTTAGGAATGTTAGCCGGGTTCTTACTACTTGGCATTACACTTATGAGCAATCAGGTTGGGTTACTTTCTTTGATCGGTATTTTGATATTTATAGGATCATTTTCTCTATCTATGGGGCCTGTAACTTGGGTTTTGTTATCTGAAATATTCCCAAACAGTGTACGTAGTAAAGCGTTATCCATAGCTGTGGCAGCACAATGGGCCGCTAATTATGCTGTTTCTCAATCTTTTCCGGTAGTAGCGGAAAGCACTGTAAATACAGAAGGATTTTGGAATAATTCTTTGCCGTATTTCATTTTTTCAGGATTTATAATTCTCTTGATCATTTTTACACTCAAATTTATTCCTGAAACGAAAGGCAAAAGTCTGGAAGAATTGGAAGAAATATGGGAAAATAAATATGCTTAGTACTCACTTATAGAAATTAAAATGAGTAAAGCATTATTTATAGTATTGATAAATCTTGTGTTCATCTGGTCTGTATCAGCTCAACAAAGACCCGATACCAAATTCATTCCTGAAATTGTTGAACCTTTGTTTGATGTGTCTGTTGCACCGGTTATATGCATCGATTCAGCCCACAACAATTTGCACACATTGGACGGTGGTTTTTCACCTTTTGCACGTTTAATGAAAGCAAACGGTTTTCAAATGCGAGACTTGAGTTCTTCTGTTTCAAATAGAGAAGTACTTTTGGGTTGTGATATTTATGCAATTATCAATCCGCTGCATGAAAGTAACCTGGGTAACTTGGGTGTTACCTAATCCTTCTGCTTTTACGGCGCAGGAAGTCAAGGAGATCAATCAGTGGGTAAATGAGGGCGGTAGATTATTTTTGGTGGCGGATCATATGCCGTTTGGGGGAGCTGCATTTAATTTAGCTGAGTCTTTTGGGTTCGAATTCAGCAATGGCTTTGCCCGATTGAAAAAAGAAGGAAATCATACGGATTATTTCTCTCTGCAAAACGAAAGACTAAAAGAGCATCCAATGCTGGAAGGTGAAATTCAATCCGTTACAACTTTTACCGGCAGTGCTTTTACATATCCGGAGGAAGCTGAACTTATTCTGAGATTTAAAGAAGGAGACATTAGCCTTGAACCGGAAATTGCATGGCAGTTTGCTGATACCACAAAAACCATTGATCTGGAAAATTACGCACAGGGAGCTGTGATGAATTATGGAAAGGGAAAACTAGCTGTATTTGGTGAGGCAGCAATGTTTACAGCACGGGATATAACCAATGAAAACGGTACTTTTAAAGTGGGTTTTAATTCCCGCTTAGCTCCAAATAATCAGCGATTTGCAGTGAGATTGATGAGGTATTTGGTGGAGTAACGGTCTCGTATAACCGTCAGTTACGGGTTAATATGCGTTAATTTTCGGTTTGGCACAGACTTTAGCAATTCCGTGTGGATTCGGACGTAGTCGAATCCGCCGTAATTGCGGTTATACATTGTTGTGAGCTGGCTTTTTTCCATAAAAACTTTTTATTCGGTCAGAGTACTTATGATTTATAAATAGTCCAATTCCAAAAATTCCTAATCCAAATGAAATTAGAAATCCAAATCTTGAATGTGATTTAGATTCACTAAAGTCATAAATTATTTCGCCATTTCTATCAGCTATTTGGAAAACAGTCGGTTTATATTCATCTTTTTGACTTTTTTTTATCCAAACGGTAGCTTTTTCCGATTTTTTTAATTGCTTTTCTAAATTTTCAAATCTTTCGTTAAATCTACTTTGTCCAATATTTTTCATAAGAACATAAATACTTTGTGTCGAATTCAGAGTAAATTTTAGTTCAGACTTAATGCTTTTTGAGCCTCTTGAACTTTCTACACGAGTGTAATATGTTTTTAAATTCCTTATTTCTCCATTTTGCTTAATTAGAGAACTTTTAAAAGTAAAAAGAGTTGGTGCAAAAAAATAAAAAGCACAAATAATTGAAGCAATTCCAACAAATAATCCCCTTTCTGCGTAATATGCTTTATTCATTTATTTTCTTAGCGTAATGTTTTTTCAGCTTGCTCACAACGTTCTGTGTATGGACAGTAGGGCAGATTCGAGTAATTCACTTTCGGTTTACCACTAAGCCAAAACAAACGTTTTTACTTTAATTTTCTTTTTTGTTAAACGTCAAAACTTTGTTTTGGCGT
>Ga0207417_1000040_pt1 | contig 59971 bp, 52 predicted proteins | sample MalvirmetagMSP82_FD_184225 | JGI IMG/M metagenome (GOLD analysis project Ga0207417, IMG submission 184225) | Marine viral communities from the Deep Pacific Ocean - MSP-82 (SPAdes) | ecosystem: Environmental > Aquatic > Marine > Oceanic | place: Pacific Ocean | collected 2011-04-19
GATTTACATCGGAGTTACCAATAACATTCATTCAAGAGTGTGGAAACATAAATTTGGAGAAGGCTCTTTATTTACTTCAAAGTATAAACTAACCATTCTTATCTATGCCGAAGAATACGATAATATAAGTGATGCCATAGCAAGGGAGAAGCAACTAAAGAATTGGCATAAACAGTGGAAATGGAATCTGGTAAAGCAAAACAATCCAAAGTTAGAGGATTGGTATGATACCTTAAGAGGATGGTAAACATGATCAGACTAAAAGTCTTTACGTAAGATCCCGAAACAAGTTCGGGATGACCTGCTTGCAATATTGAGGTTGGTATAAAGAAATTATGTCAAAGAATTATCTAACATCTACAGAAATGACAAAATCTTGATTTTATTCTTTAGTCCACTTACTCACCAAAATCGTTACCAATCCACTTGCAATAAAAGCCGGAACCAGTTCATACATATTGCTTTTCAGAACGGGAATGAAATACCAGACAATAGTTACCAGTGTTCCGGTAATAATTCCTGCAATTACTCCTTCTTTGGTAGTTCCTTTCCAGTAAAGTGCCAGAATTGAAGTTGGTCCGAGAGCTGCTCCCAATCCTGCCCATGCAAAAAGTACCAGCCAATACACCAATTCCTGAGCAACTAACCCAAAAAGAAGTGCTACTACCACAAGCGCAACGACAACTAACCTACTGTACAGCACCAATTTCTTTTGAGGAATTTCTTCGTCTCTCTTTAAGATCTTTTGATACCAATCCCGAACTACACTGGAAGCGGCAACCAAAAGCTGAGAATCTGCCGTCGACATGATAGCTGCAAAAATGGACGCTATCACAATCCCAAATAGAACAGGATGTAAATGCAGTTGTGCTAAATACGGATATAAATTTTCAGAATCAGCGCCGGGAAGCATTTCAATGCTTGAGAAATATGCTCTTCCTACCAAACCAATTAATACCGCTCCCGCTGCCATCACAATATTCCAGAAGGTTCCGATTCCTGCTGCAAATCGTAAATTCTTAGCATCATCAATGGCCATGTATCTGGATAGAATGTGAGGATTACCCGGCGAACCTAAACCGATTCCCATAAACCCGATAAAAGCTCCTGCACTCAATGCCAACGGATCGATCAGCGCGGCTTCCTGAAATTGGAGTTGCTCGATCATGACCGACCACCCACCTAAATCCTGAATGGCAATAAAAGGCAGAAATACCAATGCAAAGATCATAAAGAACGCCTGAAAAGCATCCGTTAAACTAACTGCCAGAAATCCACCCAAAACTGTATATGCAAGTATAATCACTGCTGAAAGCAAAACTCCGGTATTTTGTTCGATCCCAAAACTGGAAGAAAATGCTTTTCCACCGGCAACAAACTGCGCGGAAACATAGCTCACCATAAAGATCAGAAAAGTGATTATGAGAATAGACCGTAATGTACCGGTCTTATCACCAAAGCGTTCTGCAAAGAAATCAGGAACTGTGATACAATCATGTTCCTCTGAAAACTCTCTCAATTTTTTGGCATAAGTAAGAAATAGAATAAGCTCCACAACGGTATAACCAACCACCGCCCAAATTGCTGAGGCTCCCTGAACATAAACCAGACCTGTTACTCCCAACAACAGCCAGGCACTTCTTCCGGAAACAACTGCGGAAAGAGCGATCACCACCTTATTCATTTTTCTTCCACCAATAAAAAACTCGCTGATCCCCGAAGAGGAAAAGCGAGCTGAATAAAGTCCGATGCTTATTAAAAGAATCAAGTAACCTATGAAAGCATAGACAGCGTGCCTGTCAACAGCTAATTCGAAAACCTGAGACTCTGTCATATCGTTAATGGTTATTTGTTATTGGTTGGAAGAAGAGCATAACAATTAACCATTAACTAACCACCAATCACGGGAAGATTCCCATTTGTTCGTACATGATTCCGATCTTATTGATTGCGCTTATAAACGAAGCTGTTCTTAGATCAGTAAGATTATTCTCTTCTCTGATTGCAGTGAGTTCTGCATAGGCAGTGATCATAGTTTCTTCTAATCCGGAATCAACCAGATCGTACTCTGATGCGCCATGAGCCAGTTTGTCCATTTCATTGGCTGAGAATTTCTTACCTGAAATTTTCTCGATCTCCTGAACAATTCTGGTCAGACTTTCTTCGTCAAAACGCTTATTCATTCTACCATAACGAACGTGCTGTATATTTTTCAACCACTCGAAATATGAAACTACCACACCGCCGGCATTCAAATAAGCATCCGGTAGAATTAGCGCCCCACGATCTTTCAGCATTTCGTGTGCATCAGCAGTAGTGGGCCCGTTGGCTGCCTCAGCGATGATCTTTGCTTTTACATGGGGTGCATTATCACCGGTAATCTGGCTTTCAAGAGCAGCCGGAATAAGAATATCGCATTCCAGTTCCAGTGCATCTTTATTTGAGGCTAGTTCCTTGCTTCCCGGGAACCCGATAATACTTCCTGTTTCTTTACGGAACTCCATCAATTTTTTAAGATCCATTCCATCAGGATTAAAAATAGCTCCTTCCATTTCTGCTACGCCGATCATTTTTGCTCCTGCTTCAGTCATATATAAAGAAGCATGATAACCTACGTTCCCTAATCCCTGAACTACAAACGTTTTTCCGTCTACACCAACGCTTAATCCAAGTTTGTCCATGTCTTTTTTCACTTTGCATGCTTCACGGATTCCGAAGAAAACCCCACGTCCTGTAGCTTCTGTTCTCCCTCTGATACCACCTTGCTGTATTGGTTTTCCGGTTACACAACCTTCGGCATTCAGATCCTCGTTCATTTGACGATAGGTGTCTAAAATCCAACCCATTTCACGTGCTCCTGTTCCATAATCAGGCGCCGGAACATCAACTCCTGCTCCTATAAATCCTTTTTTGATCAATTCATAAGTATAACGCCGGGTTATTCTTTCCAGCTCACTAACTGAATATTCTCTGGTGCTGATCTTAACACCTCCTTTTGCTCCACCAAAAGGAACGTCAACAATTGCACATTTATAGCTCATTAAAGCTGCCAATGCCATTGTTTCATCTTCATCCACTTTATGGCTGTATCTTATTCCACCTTTTGTAGGTGTTTTATGATGACTATGTTCTACTCGCCAACCTTCAATAACTTCAATGTTACCATTATCTCTCCTAACCGGAAATGTAACATGATATACAGTATTGCAAACTTTAATCTGATCCAGAAGACCTTTATCAAAGCGGGTGTATCTCGCCGCTTTATCGAAATTTTTATTTACCTGCTCGTAGAACTTATAGTGCGACATAATGAAAATTAGTTTATGCTTAAGGTGCAGTTCAATGGTCGCAATATTCTAGCTCATAAACAAGGAAAAGCCCTTTTATTAGTTCGCTGAGTTTGGAAGAGAAACATGGAGGTGATCAGCGGTTCCAACGTGTCGTAAAGTTTTAAAACCCATTAGTTTTAAAGAGTTGGCAAGCATAAAATTTCTAAACTCTGAATGTCCTTTTGTGCGAAGATCAATAGCATGTACATATCCATCTTCCTGAGAAAAGTGAAGTGAGCTTTGATTTGCCGGAAGCCCCATTTTAGCATAATCCTCAACTGTTCTTTTTATGTCGGTAATAACTAATTCGTTTTCTGCTAGTGTAGTTGTAGCTACAGCAACTCTTAAAATTGGATGAAGTGATCGATATACTTCTTTCACTGATTCTGACTTTGCATTAACACTTGATACGTACAGTAATCCGTACAGACAGAAACCACCTACCAATGCTCCAACCCCGCCCAGGCCATATCGAAAGATAAGTTTCTTATTTTTAACTTTACGAAAAAGCATCACTACATATACCAATAAAATAGCGACTGTTGCTCCAATTCCTCCAAAAAGAGATACCCATCCTTTTAATCCCTGATCTATATTTAAATAAATTGATGTTTTTATCAACAGGAAAAAGGGAAATATGGTAAGAGTAAGTATTAATAAAGACCACAACCCAAGACGTATCGCCTTTCTCTTAAACGAAAGCTTTTGAACCTTTTCGAGGCGCTCTTCAGTCTTGTAGTTAAAATCCTGATTAGGCTTTAGAAGCCATTCTATGTCTTTATCTGAAATCCGTTCCATAAAGCGGTACACGAATCTACGTCTTTCTTGTTTCGCGGATCAGATTCTCTGATTCTGCCTGATAAGAAATGGAAGACTCTGCATAACGATCACTAAAATAGCCGCCACAATTATGGCTTCGGTTGGATTTTCGTAAATCGCTCTACCCATGTTGTTCAGATTGTAAGCAATGAGTAAACCTGAAGTGAACAGTGAAAAACTAAATGCCCAATGTATTCGCATCCACATTACGAAACCCGAAAACAAACTTACTAAGCCAATAAGTAGCTGTGAGATGTACATGAATATTGGGATGTCTTTATTCTCAAAATCGAAGAGTTCTTCTTGATTTGTACTTATAAGTTCCCATCCTGCAGAAACAGACATATACAAGCCAACTGCGATAAAAAATAGAAACAAAAAAAAGTGGATGTTACGGTCTTTACGATTCATTCATATAAAACATTCAGTTCATGGTACGTTGGTGTGAATGCTTATACCTGAATCAGTGATTTTGTTCCCCTTTTTCTTCGTCAGTAAAAATTGGCTTCTTTTTCCTGAAAGTATTTACTGTGAATAATGTCCCTGTTGATGTAATAGCAGCATAAAAACCTGAACCCTGCAAATCGAAAAAAAGAACTATAGCTCCTCCTATTAAAGCAGCTATTGCCCCGGTTAAAATACTTGGGACCATTTTAATTCCGTGTGCTCCTGAAAAGGTGTGGCTAAGCCAACCGATAAATGTTCCGAGTGTTAAAAATCCAAAAAATTCCATGACATCAATGTTTTGTTGAATAAATTCCTATACACTTAAAGGAATTATGACTCATTCTAGTTCCGAATTGTATAATTTCTATATCAATAAATTAAACTAACTTCATTAAAATGAATATTTTAAAAACTCTTCCTCTATTTTTGTTTATGCTAATTTGGGCGTGCGCTCCCGATTCTTCCATAGATCCTGAACTTGTAGCCAAAGCTGAAAAAATTCAGAACAGTGTAATTACGCTAGACACTCATGTGGATATTAACACCGGTAATTTCACTGAAGAAAAGAACTATACTATGAATCTGGATACTCAGGTTGATCTCCCAAAAATGGAAGAAGGTGGACTGGATGTAGTTTTTCTTATCGTTTATACCGGCCAGGGAGAATTAGATCAGGAAGGTTTTGACGCGGCTTATGAAAATGCGATTTCAAAATTTGATGCCATTCACAAATTAACTGAAGAATTAGCTCCGGATCAGATTGAATTGGCGTTGACTTCTGATGATGTTCGCAGAATTCATGCTGCCGGCAAAAAAGTTGCTATGATCGGTGTCGAAAATGCTTATCCATTAGGAATGGAACTGGACAGAGTTAAAGAGTTTTATGATCGCGGTGCGCGATATATGTCGCTTTCTCATAATGGTCACAGTCAACTAAGTGATTCGAATACCGGTGAAAGAGATGATGTTTGGTTACATAATGGCTTGAGTGATTTCGGAAAAGAAGTGATCGCTGAAATGAATAAATGGGGAATTATGATCGACCTTTCTCATCCTTCCAAGAAAGCGAATATGCAAACAATGGAATTATCAAAAGCACCTGTTATAGCTTCTCATTCCTCTGCAAGAGCTTTGGATCCTTCTGTTAGCAGAAACCTGGATGATGAAGAACTTATGATGCTTAAGGAAAATGGTGGCGTAGTTCAAACTGTTGCTTTCCGTAGCTATGTAAATTCTGAAAAGCATGAAGCATATCGAGAAGCTGCAGCTAAAATTGAAGAAGAAATAGCGGAAGAAATGGGCTTTGAAATGGTTTCAAGAGATTCCATCCGGCAGATGAGTACAGAAACCAGAAGTGAATACTTTGCTCTTTATCAGGAGATGCAGAAAAAAGCCCGCCCAAGAATTGAGAAAGAAACCGAAACTACCGCTCCTTCAGTAAATGTAGAAGATTTTGTAGACCACATTGATTATATGGTTGATCTGATCGGAATTGAACATGTTGGAATCAGCTCTGACTTCGATGGCGGCGGAGGTGTTAACGGCTGGATGGATGCATCTGAAACACTGAACGTTACTATTGAGCTTGTGAAAAGAGGATACACTCAAGAACAAATCGAAATGATCTGGAATGGCAACCTTTTAAGAGTTCTGGATGAGGTTCAGAAAGTTGCTGCTGAGATTCAGGCGGAAGGTTAGGTTTTTAGATTTCAGACATTATGAAAAAACTCTCTTTCGGAATAATAATCATATTTTTGATTTCAGCTTGTAGCTCAAAAAATGAAAACTATCTGATTAAATTTTACGAAGGAGAATTTGATGAAATCGGAGTTCCTTCTGGTTATCTGAGTTCAAAAGGCGACACAATTATACCAATTGGAAAATATTTCTATTGCTATACAGATACAATTCGCAATTTTGGAATGGTAATCGAACAAGGAACTGGAAAAATACTCGGAATTGACCAAAATGGGACTGAGTTATATCAAGTTTTAAACTATGATAATGGTCCTGATTATGTTAAAAGCGGACTCTTTCGAATAATTAAACAAGGAAAGATTGGTTACGCTGACTCTAATGGGAAAATAGTAATACAAGCGAGGTTTGATTGTGCTCATCCATTCAAGGAAGATTTTGCAAAAGTCTCCGACAACTGTGAAACAATACAAGATGGAGAACACTCAATATGGAAAAGCGATAATTGGTATCATATTACAAAAAATGGAATCCGCGTTGATAAATAACATGGTCCTACAATGCATATTCAAAAAATTAATTCCTGTTCACTTATAACTGGCAGTTACGCTAGCCAATATAAGATAAAAGACTTTGGTTCTGGTGTTCTACATCGGAACCTTTTTTATTTCACCAACCCGTAGGGACAATTCATGAATTGTCCCTACGGGTTGGTTTTTTATAAAACAGCATCATTATAGAGTTCTTTCTGAACCAATTTATATGTATAATACATGTAATGATACAGCAGGAACATATCCGCAAGATTATCCATATAGACATGGATGCTTTCTTTGCTGCCGTAGAGCAACGGGATAATCCTGCTCTTCGCGGGAAGCCCGTTATTGTTGGAGGTTCACCCAATGGTCGTGGTGTAGTTTCTACTGCAAGCTATGAGGCCCGGAAATTTGGTGTACATTCAGCTATGCCATGTTCACAGGCTGCCCGACTTTGTCCCCAAGGAATTTTTGTTAAAGGAAGATTCGATGCTTACAAATTAGCCTCTCAACAAATTCGTGAGATCTTTTTTGAATATACAGATCTGGTTGAACCGCTTTCTCTGGACGAAGCTTTCCTGGATGTAACCGAAAATCATAAGGGTATGAGATCGGCCACACTTATTGCCAAAGAAATTCTGGAAAAGATTCAACAGAAAACTCAGCTTACTGCATCCGCAGGTGTTTCATATTGCAAGTTCATTGCTAAAGTCGCCTCTGATTACAACAAGCCAAACGGGCTTACACTTATCCCACCCGAAGAAGCTGAGAAATTTCTGGAAAGTTTAGACATCAAAAAATTCTTCGGAGTAGGTAAAGCTACTCAAAAGAAAATGCATTCTCTTGGTATCAAAACCGGAGCTGATCTTAAAGAATGGAGCGAGATCGACCTTGTTAAAGCATTCGGAAAATCCGGAAGGTATTATTATCGAATTTGCAGAGGCATCGATAACAGAGAAGTAAAACCACATCGAATTCGAAAATCATATGGAAAGGAGCGTACTTTCTCTGACGACAAGGGAGATCTGAATTGGATCACTGCCTTTTTGGATGAGTTGGCCGAGTCTATTTCTGATGGAATGCAGAAGATCAACGCCAAAGGGAAGACCATCACACTAAAAGTTCGTTACAAGAATTTCGATACCATCACCCGAAGCCAATCTGTACCTAATTACACTAACGATCATTATCAAATTTCTACCGTTGCCCGGCAACTTCTGGAAGATACGGATGTCGGGAACCGTCAAGTTCGCTTGCTCGGTATTTCGCTGTCAAACCTGAATCTTTCTGAGGATCATTATTATGAGCAGTTGGAACTAGAGTTTAGAAGAGGGTTGGGGAGTGTTGAGTGTTGAGTGTTGAAGATTCGATTTTATATTTAGATTACATTTTTTTAAAAATTTCACCTTTCACCTTTCTCAAAACGCAATACCGATATGAGCTGATACGTATTCTTGTTCCTTTATAGAATCGTAGCCTACTCCAAAATTTAGTCCTAGAGCTTTATTAAAATAAAATCCCAGTCCACCTTCAAAAATTGCTCCATAAGTAGATCTGTCATCCCCAATCAATTCCACGGATCTGGAACCAATTCTTGGTGACAAAACGATGTAAGTAGAACCCGAATTATGCAATTGAAGTGGAATTCCTATCAAAAAGCCGCCCTCATCCGGCCAAGAACCTGCAGTAGGTATCAGTATTTGAAGTTCGAAATTAAGCGTTGTAGTGTATCCTCCATGATCAGAAAATCCAAATTTGAAGTATGAATCAACGTCATCAACATGCATATATCCTAGATCTATGTAGGTTCTATATACTTTTTGCGCATTAAGTGTTGCCGTTCCTAAAATAAAAAAACTGAATAGTAGCAGGTACTTTTTCATCTTCATCTATTAAATTAACATTTGAAACATGGATTCAATATTAGTTTTTTTTGGGTTTTATTAAAACTAATCTGAAAATATACTCGTCTTATACCCGAAAACAACTTCGGGAAAAAGGAAATTGCAACACGATAAAATGGAAGATGCACGATTAGTTCAGGATTTTCTGGGGGGAGATCATCAGGCGTTCAATACGCTGGTTAGTCGATGGCAAGGTAAGATTCATCACTTTGCATATCGCTACTTCGCCAGCAGTGACGACGCTGCTGAGATCACTCAGAAAACGTTCATCAAAGCGTACCAAAAGCTGGATACACTGGATGACGTAAACAAATTCAGTTCCTGGCTGTATCGGATAGCAAACAACCTTTGTCTGGATGAATTAAAGAGAGTTGGAAGGAAAAGAGCTACGTCTTATGAAACACTAAAAGTAGCTCCTCAAACAGAAACAGCGTCATCAGCAGATTCAAATGTATTGCGAAATGAAGGTTTGGTTCTCCTTCACAAAGCACTCCTTCAGTTACCGAATGATCAACGTGTAGTGGTGATCATGAAAGAATATGAAGGACTTACATTTCCCGAAATAGCAGAAATTTTAGATGAACCAATTAACACAGTAAAGTCAAGAATGTATTATGGATTACGAGCGCTGAAAAAGACGTTCGACTCCTGGAATATCAATAAAGAGGTGTTCAATTATGAATAAAGAAGAAGCTCGATTACTCTTAATGGATTACATGTATGGTGAACTGAATGAGGCTAAGAAGTCTGAACTTCTGGATTTCATCAACCAACATGATGATCTGAAGCAAGAATTTGAAGAACTCACAGAAACTCAGTCTTTTCTCCATCATCTTCCGGTTCAGGACCCTGCTGAACAGCTCGTTATTATGGAACCGACGAAAAGATCTTCTGAAGGATTTTGGCAAAATATACTTACTGCTTTAACTCCCAGAAACGCTTTTGCTCAGGCTGGTTTTGGTGTAGCTGTACTTGCTTTCGTTTTTATCGTAACAGGGGCTTTAACAGGCTTGAATGTGAGTTACTCAGATTCCGGAATTCAGTTGGGATTTGGCGAGTCCCCTATAACTGAAAAAACTTTTTCCGCTGCTCAGGTAGAACAAATTATCCAACAAATTCAGCGTGATAATGTAGCCTTGGTTCAGCAAGTAGTTGCTGATGCACAAGAACAACAAAATATTCAGCTGGAAGAGACCTTTGCAAGCTTTGCTTCCTATTTGGAAAGTCAAAGGACGAACGACTTACAACTTATCAGCTCCGGCTTAGAAGATCTTAAAGAAAACACGTTTACTCGTTTTCGACAAAACGAACAGGTATTAGGCGAAATAATACAAACTGTTAGTTATGGAAATTAAACAAGGAAAAACCATGAAACGAATACAAAAAATAGTACCTACACTTTTAATTATACTCTTAACAACCCCTTTGGCTTGGGCTCAAAGCTTTGACGCCAACCGAATGAATCGTGACATAAAGATAATGGAGAACATTCTAGGAGAGATGTTTAAAACTTATTCCGGAAATTCATCTTCCAGAGCTGTTTATATAGCCGATTTTGCAGGAGGCTCCAGAAATGTTCGAGGAACATATCTACCTGGATATGGAATTATTTTTAATGTACAAACCAGCTCCTCATTCGTACTTTCTCAATCATCAGATGGTCAAGGTAGCTCTAACTCATTTTACTATAGCTACAGCACCAACAGTAATTCAGATGATGATGTAAAAGTAGATGAAGAAAGCGTAAAAAACCGAATTACTGAATTTTTAAAGGATTACGCCTCAACCATCGGGCAGCTAAAGTCTACAGAAAATGTTATGGTGATTTATGGTTCGAATTCACGCAACTCTTTCCCTGCACTCGTATACACCTCTTCAAATGGCAAAGTAGATCGTAAAGAAACAGAGAAGCTTCCTGTTATTTCGGGCTCTGTAGCCAAAAAAGATCTGGACGATTACCGATCAGGAAAAATCAATGAATCTGCTTTTGCAAGTAAAGTAAAGACCGCTTCAACTAAGGACAAAGAATATCTGGATCTTAAAGTAATGGGTAATATTTTCGAAACAGCGTTACGGGATCAAGAAGAAGAGTCGTTCCGTTTGAGTGGAAACGTAAATTACTTAATGCTTGATAACTTTGGTGCCATTTTTAATATAGACGCCAGCTATAGAACTGATGATCGATTTTTTGGAAGGGTTACCGGGATTTCAGTAACCGGAGCCTATATAAGAACCGATTCAAGAGATGCTCCTGATGCTAAAGAAGCAGAAGAAAAGGAAGCCGAATTTACGGCCAAAGTTAACGAGGCTTATTCTCAGCTAAAAAGTAATATCAAAGAATACTTAGTGGACTATGGAAGAACTGTTAATTCAGTTAAACCTGATCAATACATTTTAACAACTGTCAATGTACGAGGGCGATATAAGGATATTCCTGAGCGCATTGACTTCCAGCTTAAGAAATCTGTATTAGATCAACTGGATAAAGGTTCTATTACGCGAGAAGAAGCTTTAAAACAAGTAGTAGTTACTGAATATTGAATCAGATTATAGGTTATAATCATATCAGAGCCGTATTTGGGTGAATCCAGGTACGGTTTTTTTAGTTCGATGATTGTTTTGATTTGCCTTCTGATTTCACTGAATCTTTTAAAGTGAAAATTTCGCGTCAATCTTAAGTGCTTCTTCCAGCAGCTTCTCATATTCTTTTGCTTCGATTTCTTTACAGCCGAATCTACCTAGGTGTTCTGTGTAAAATTGAGAATCCCAAAGGGTGAACCCGTTCTTCTTTAAAATTTGATGGCAATAGTACAGAGCTACTTTATCAGCTTCTTTTTCTTTTCGAAACATACTTTCACCGAAGAATGCACCACCTAATGAAACTCCATATAATCCTCCTACCAGTTTTTCTTTCTCAAAAACTTCTACAGAATGAGCATTTCCTGATTGGTTTAAGATATCGTAGGAGTTTAAGATCAGGTCATTAATCCAAGTAGTTTCCCTATCAGCACAACACTTTACTACTTCTCTGAAGTGTTCATTTATTCTCACTTCAAATTTATCCTGACGAATGATTCGCATAACGTTTTTTGTCATGTGAAATTCATTCAAAGGAATTACTCCTCGTTTTCGGGCGGAGTACCATTCTACTTCTTCGTCTTCTCTTGAATCCGCCATCGGAAATATCCCTTGAGCATAGGCTTCCAATAATATTTCAGGCGGAATTATTTTCATATGCTAGCACATGGATTTTAGTAGTTAGTATTGAACTTCACTTTTCAATACTAACTACTAAATACTCTCATCTATTAGAACTCACAATAAAACATCGGTCCGGAACCAATTGGTGAGCCCGGAGGAGCCGGAAGGCTTCTTGGTGATTCAAATTCAGAAGGATCATCCAAATAACTGTCGATCATCATTGCTGCATGTAATGCCATTGCATCGTTTGATCGCTCTGATAACATTTCAGAAAGCTTAACTAACTCAGATGCTACAATCGCTTTGGTTAGCGGGTTCGACTGACCTGAAGCATGAAGCTCGATCAAATTTTTGGTTACAACAGCATTCACAACATCCTGAATTGATCCTAGGTATCCTCTCTCTTTTTTCTTTTTCCAGCTGCTTTCCAATAATTCTTCAATGGTTTCTTGAAGAGTAAGATTGTTTGCTCTGGCCCCATATTCCACCAAACGATTTGCTCTTTGAGGGTTTAAGATCAAGCTAACCGGTAAATCTGCGGCTGTTTCAGCTATTCCTAAAGCATCTAAGCTCGGCCCGGTATTTCCTCTGAATAATTCTCTGGATGAAGAAATCCCTGCGGGCCTTGTTGGTATCAGATCCAGTAAATTTTCCGGGATTGCCAATACTTTTGGATCTATTGCGCCCAACATTTCCTGAAGTGCCTGTCTCTGTGTTTTTGCGTCAACGATTTTCGGATTTGGCTGATTGTCGCCTCGAAGCTTATAGTAATAATCCAATCCACCTATCAACTTAACAGTTCCTTCAAGCTGGTATCTGTGAAATAAGTAGATCGGAACCAGTACATCTTCTAATTCAGACATTGAAGTTCCTTTTCTAATGTTAGCCTCGCCAAAATTATCTAAAGCGATCTTACGAACTTCTAAAATATGCGACAGCTGTGTAGCCGGGTCGTTTCCGTATTCCCATAAATGTGCATAAGGATGAGCTCCTCCTTGTGGTCGCGCATCGCTGTCTGAAATGTATTTCAATCCATCAAGATGTGCTTCTTCTAAGATCTTGTTAAGCGCTTCCTTTTCATTGATGCCACTCGGAAAATCCTGATAGCCAAATTTGATGGTTACAACGTCCCAGTCTCCTATTCCTACATCATACGCATCACTAAGATCCAATTCTCCGTTTTTGATGTCCACTTTTGGGTGCGGATAATCCATTACAGATTCACGACCGTTTACGCTTGCCGCAAAGTTGTGAAAGATTCCCAAAGTATGACCAATTTCATGTGCCGAAAGCTGACGAATTCTTGCCAAAGCCATTTCCAACATTCGCGGATCGTCTTCATTTCCTTCTTCAAACGGTGCCAGTAATCCCTGAGCGATCATATAATCCTGACGAACACGAAGCGAACCCAGCAATACATTTCCTTTTATGATCTCGCCTGTTCTTGGGTCTGTAACAGAACCACCGTACGACCATCCACGAGTTGAGCGGTGAACCCAGTTGATTACGTTGTATCGAATGTCTAATGGATGCGCATCATCCGGAAGTACTTTAACCTGAAAAGCGTCTTTATATCCTGCTGCTTCAAAAGCCTGGTTCCACCATTTCGCGCCATCCAGTAGCGCTCCGCGAACCGGCTCCGGTGTACCATTGTCTAAATAATACACGATCGGCTCTACAGCTTCACTTACTGCAGCACCCGGATTTTTCTTTTGTAATCGGTGTCTGTTTATAAATCTTTTCACCAATGGTTCATCTATCGGCGTTGCATAATCCTGATAAGAAGTAGCGTAAAATCCCCCACGAGGATCGAATTCTCTTGGTTCGTAATCATCATCCGGAAGTTGAACAAAAGAATGGTGCGTTCTTACAGTAATAGAATTTGCATCCGGAGCAACGGACCGTAAATATCTTCCTGTTGGGTTCCCTGCAAAAGTGAGCATTACTTCGAATTCAGTATTCATCGGAAAGTTAAATGTTCCTTCAGCATACAATGCAGATCTGTTTTTATCCAGATTGTAAGAACCCTCCCCCATGCTTCTCAATCTTCCGGAAACATTATGCGAGTCATCCATCAAAAACGGAGTAAGGTCGATCAAATAAGAACCATCTTCTTCAGCTTCAATTTTAAAGCCATGAATTACGGATGAAGCAAAAGCTTCTCTTACGGATTTCTTTTCAAGTTCATTGTCTGATTTTGCCACATAATCCAGATTTGGCTGGATCAGCATCAGTTTTGATCCTCGCTTCTCAAAATACACAACTCTTTGTCCGCCACCTTGACTACGGTCTAATCCAATATCATTCGAACCAACACCTGCAGCCAGGAAATTTACATGTAGAAATTCTTCGTTCAGCTTATCGACTTTTAGCCACATTTTGTCATTGGCTTCATCGAAGTAATAATCGAAATAACCTTCAGTGACCTTAAGATCTTTGGTTTTTTCTTTGATGGTAGGAGTTTGAGCAGTCGCTTCGCTAAATAGTGAAATTACGAATGCGGGAATTAGGAATAAGAGAAAAAGTCGCTTCATTAGTTTGTAGTTAGGTTAACATCTAAACCTAAAGTAACCGCTTTTTGATGGGATTTAAAATTGTGGTAAAAGCTTTTTACAGTTTCATTCTCTAACCCTGACAGGGTTATTTGAGCATAGGCTTAAAAACCTTTCTGAAGTTAAATCCTGTCAGAGTTTAGTTATTTTCTTTTATAAACAAGGATTTTAAGCCAGAAGAGCCTTCAGGCTCGGTTAAAAGCCTGTGAATTATTTTCATTCTCTATAAACCTACAAGATCTCTTTCTTCTCCATTCTTCCGAAATAATCTTTTGCTGCTGCCATTACTTTTGGTGAAAGCAGAATGGCTACTGTCATCGTTGGAATTGCCATTAGCGCGAACATTCCATCCGTGAAGTTAAGAACTGCCTGAATGGTAGCTACCGAACCGAAGATGATAGCCGCTGCATAAAAGAAATTGAAGTATTTCTGCTTGTCTGCACCGATCAGGAATCCAAGACATTTTGTACTGTAGTACGAATAAGTGAACAGCGAACTGAACCCGAATATCAACACACAGAAAATTAGTAAGTACACGCCATAAGGTCCAAGCGCGGCTTCAAACGCAGATGCCGTAAGAGTGATCCCATTTTCATCTCCTGATTGCCAAACACCAGTTACTAAAATAGCCAATGCTGTCATGGTACAAACAACTAATGTATCAATGAACGGTCCCATCATGGCAACCAAGCCTTCCCGAACAGGTTCTTTGGTTTTTGCAGCTCCGTGGGCAAGAGTTGCCGTACCAATTCCGGCCTCGTTTGAGAAAGCCGCTCTTCTAACTCCGGTTACGATCAATGCACCAAGTGCGCCACCCATTGCGGAATTAGCTGTAAAAGCATCTGTGAAAATTAAAGCGAATGTACTTCCAAGCATATCAATATTAATTCCAATGATCACCAACACACACGCCACATAAATAACCACCATTGCCGGAACCATTTTGGAAGCAACCTTGCCAACACGTTTAATTCCTCCAAAAATTACCAGAGAAACAATCGCTAGAATTACGATTCCACTGATAAGATCTGTGTTAAAATGATTAACAGCATCAGCCAATCCGTTTGGAATCAACACAAAGTCTCTCACAATTTGAGTAACCTGATTCGCCTGAAAGATCGGTAACGGACCAAATAATCCTGCAACAGCAAAAAGTACTGCGAGGGGTTTCCATTTTTTCCCAAGTCCTTCCATGATCATATACATGGTTCCACCTTGAATGTCCCCATTGGAGTCTTTTCCTCTGTACATGATGGAAAGAGTACAGGTAAAGAATTTCGTAGCCATACCAACAATGGCACTGATCCACATCCAGAAAACAGCTCCCGGTCCACCGATAGCGATAGCTACTGCAACACCGGAGATATTCCCTAACCCAACTGTGGCTGCCAATGCGCTTGCAAGAGCTTCAAAGTGACTGATGTCCCCCGGATCGTTTGGGTCGTCGTATTTCCCGCGAAGGATATTTATAGAATGAAAGAAATATCGGTAAGGAATAAAGCGTGAATAAATAAGAAAAAATAATCCACCACCAACTAATAAAACAACGAGCGGTGTTCCCCACATGAAGGATGAAAATTCGGATAAAATTCGATCTATAGTTTCCAGAGTACTGTACGTTTGTTTAAATATTGAGGGAGAGAAGTTAACTTAGAAATCGCAATAATGTTATTAAAGATTATATTCCCTTAATCAGCACTCAAAAAACGGGATTTTTTGGCGAATTACACACTACTTGTTAATTGTAGATCAAACTCTTCAAGGGCTGAAGAATATATTAAAGCTTCAGAAAGTCTCATTTATAAAAAGCTTCCCGATTGTGAGATCAAATATATTTCTTCCCCAATCGAACTTACAACCGAAGCCGCAAGGTCGGCTCTAAGCTCATCTGTAGTTATTGCTTGTGGTGGAGATGGAACTGCACAAAGTGTGGCCCGAGGAGTTCATTGTTCGAATGCAGTAATGGGATTGATTCCTGTGGGTAGCGGTAATGATTTTGCAAAAGCCATTGGTTTAAAGCCCAGGCAATCAATAGAATATTATTTGGAAGTAATTCTTCAACATCAGCTAATTAATATTGATATACCAGTAATAAACGGTCAGGTTTTTATTAATACTACAGGTATTGGTTTTGATGGGCTGACAAACTACTATGCATCTCAATTCAACTTCCTTAAAGGGATGATGAAATACACTTTATCCGGATTAAAAGCTTTTTTTACCGCGCAACCAGTTCGTATTTACGGAACCGTTGACGAATCTGATTTTGATCAAAGAGTTTGGCTGATTGCAATTGCAAACGGAGCTGTTGAAGGTGGAAAGTATTTGATCTCCCCGAAATCTTTAAACTCTGATGGAGTTCTTGAGATGGTGGTTGTGCCCGCTTACAGCCGACTCAAACTTGGAATGGCTTTTATTCTGCTAAGTTTTGGCAGATCTCTTTCTGCTGAATACAGTGAAGTAATTTCATTTGAAAAGGCCGAGTTCAAAATTACAGAGCTACACTATATCCATCTAGACGGAGAAAACGGACCCTCCTCAAATAAATACAAAATTGAATTAAGTAAAGACATGCTTTCTGTTATTGGAGATCTTTCTGACGGGTAAAAACAATAAAATCTGTTGCTGGTGGAGAGACCTCTTTTTGCCTTAGTAGCAACGCTATTTGTGCTCTGTGATGTTGCCCATGAATTATGACATGCTGAATAATATCTGAAACTTTACTTTCGAAGCTCAAGCCTTTAGAGTTTGTATAAGAGCATAGCTGACTTGCTTTCTGTGCCATATTATTCAAGTCTATGGATGCTTTTCCGAAAAGTTTGTTTTGGCACTCTTGGAAAGTCAGGTTTGGCCAGGCATCAACTTTTTCATCAACCTCGAGAACTCTATTATACCAAATGATCTGTGCATGAAGAATATGCCCGAAATGCGTTAACAGTTCTTCGTCCTTCATTGTTTTACTTGATGCACCTATAGCTTCTAAAATTCTTTTATTAGCCCAAAAATTATAAGCAATTTGTCGCTCAAAATTCATTACCCAATGCCAAAGAATTTTGCTATCCCGTTAATTATGAACTGAACACCTATCGACAATGCAATAAACCCCATCAAGCGGGTAATTACCGTCATTCCGGTTTTGCCGATCAGTTTATTTAACCAAGGAGCCACTCTTAAAATGGCCCATGCCAGAAATGCCGTTAACAATACTGCTACTCCCGTAACAACATAGTCGACAATGCTTGTTGCCTGAGAACCAAACCCAATTACAACGGCTATACTTCCGGGGCCTGATAGTAGCGGCATTGCCAGCGGACTAAAGCTAATATCTTCCTTATCCTTAGCTGCTTCCTGATCTTCTTTTGACAATTTTCGTCCGGTTTTTTCGGGGTTCATCATATAAAAACCTGCGCGCATAATGATGATACCTCCTGCGATCCTTATCCCGGATAAGGAAATTCCGAAAAAGCTTAGAATGAATGTACCGATCAACAAAAAAGTAATGAGCACACAAAACATATAAATACTTGCCTTCCGAGCTGTACGTGCTGTTTCTTTTTCAGAATTTCCATCTGTTAAAGATAAAAAAACAGGCATTGCCGTTAATGGGTTCACAACAGAGAATAACGAAGTAAAACTCGCTACCAGCAGTGCTCCTGCCCCCATTACCTGAGTTGAAAAAGGGATGATGTCTTTAAAAAATTCTTCCATATTCCTCTAAAGATACGCACCTTTTTATCAAATTTTTAGTATTTCAGCAATGCTTTTATCAAAGCTTAACTTTATTATCACGCTTATTCTTATATCTTCATTTTATTATAATAAAAATATGACAACAACTGAATCAATATCACTGAATGAGGCCTTATTGCCCCTCATAAAAAGAGTTCTTTCAAAGGACATTTCTCTTGATGAAAAATTGTTTAGCATCTGTGAACATCTTCAAGATAATGTGCCCGGTTTCGATTGGGTTGGTTTTTATATAGTTGACCCTGAGGTCGAAAACCAGCTTAAGCTAGGACCTTATGTTGGCGAAAGTACCGACCATACAACTATTCCATTTGGAAAAGGTATATGTGGGCAAGTTGCAGTAAGCCATAAAACTTTTGTCTCTCAAGATGTGACTGAAGAAGACAATTATATTTCGTGCAGCATACATGTACAGTCTGAAATTGTTGTCCCTATAATGAAAAAAGATAGATTTGTTGCACAAATTGATATAGATTCAAACACGAAGAATTCTATTTCTGAAGAGAAAAAGGAACTTCTCGAAAAAATTTGTACGTTATTATCAAACGAATTCTAAAAAAATACTATGAGCACTTACGCACTTAATGATGAAACTTCTATTGATACCCTAATTTTCTGGATCGAAAGTTCGGATGGAAGCATTTCCTATGCTGAAAAAGAAGCTGTTAAACGTATTCTTGAGAATATGAAGTATGACATGGAAACGTATAACAAAACTCTTAGCCTAATAGCCGGCATGGGAACCGATGATGTTAAAAAAATGGCGGAAGAAGCTGTAGATCATATCAACAGAAGTTTCTCTGACGACGGCAAAAAACTAACGTACAATTTACTTGAAGCTATTGCCACTTGTGATGGAAAAATCACTGCATCAGAAAAAGCTAAGCTTGATGCTATTAAAAGCGAATTAGGGATATAATTAAAATATCGTTGCTCTGTACTCCTGATATTCAGATACAGAGTAAAAAACCTCATCATCAACGGCATTTTTTATATAGTCAATGTCAATTGATATGGGAAAGCCTTTTGATTCATCGTATTCTACATACAATTTATATGCGTCTCTGGCCCGAGCGTCTTTTATTATTTCAAAAAGTTCATCAATAGTTCGATAAGAACTTCTATATACATCTCCTGCGTACTCAAACATATTTTCTCCTGTTTGTACCATTAGTGAGTCGCGGGTTTCAGGATCTAAAACCTGATAAACAGTATCTGCATATACTACTATTAGCGAAGGGTTGGTTTGTGCGCAGAAACAAGCCAAGCCATATCTGAATTCATAGTGAGAAAATTTAGATTCTTCCCATTTATCAAGCGCGACTTCATAGCCATCATTTTCATTAATAAATGAGGAACAAGCAATTAACGGGAACAGGAATAGTAAAAGGGTACTTTTTCTCATTGAATAATGATGTGCTTCAATCCTTTTGTTGTACGCGTTTCCCCTAAAAAAATTGTGCTTACTTAGTAAGTATTAAACTTGAAATATGCAGATTTATACTATGATTAACTCTGAAGCCAAAATGCCCATTCGTATTGAGGTCCCCTTTTTCCAAGGTGCTCAACGTTTTTCCGTTCAATGAAAAGCTTATAGTATTGCCTGAAACTTTCACTTGAAAGTTATTCTCTGCCGATGACTCTGTCTCATCTGTAAACATGTTCATACTCTCTGCCTTTGCCCATCCTTGAATTGTTGAAGTTTCTGAACCTGTTCTTTTCTTTATCAAGAACTCTCCCGTATTTCTTAGAAGGAAATATACATAGCTTTGATCATCGGATTTAAGGTTTTGACCTCCTATAAACAAGCCAAAAGCCTCCCTGTTTCTACCTTTTGTATCAAACAAATATATCTTTGAATCAAGTGTAAAATCTCCTTCTGTTTTATTATCTGAATGATAGTAGATACCCGCAGGCCCGGTAGTTATGTGCCAACCCGGAGTCATATTTACAAAAAATACATCCGCTGACTCTGAATCAGAGCTTACTTCTACGTCAGCGCCTGCTTTATCGAATCTCCACTCCCAGCCATCAGGTACTTTTAAATTTTCTCCCTGCGGCTTGCTTCCATCCGCTGCGTTTTGTGCTACAGAAAAAGACGTAGTTAAGAGTACTGCTAAAATAAATCCTGTTACTTTTTTCATCTTATTCTCCAAGGTTTGATTTCCTTTAATAAAACATTTTTTTCGTTAAGATTCTTAGTTCTGTTAGTAGTAATGCTTTTAGAAAATTCTCCCTACTATTTAAAACGGAAAAGTCTGCGTGATCCGGATACGTCTGCGAATCAGGAATAATCCTTTTAGGTGAGGAGTGTGCTAATTTAGCTTTCCTTGTTCAACATTTCTATCGCCGTGCTTACTTCCGAACTGAAAGTAAAATCATTTTTTCTGAGTGTTGCATGGCTGGCGTTCATCACCTTTGTTTTGATCTGCTGAAGATCACTTTTCTTTAAAAAGGTATTGATCCAAAACTGTACTTCTATTTGAATATAGTTGTCAGCAAAGTTCGATATAATTACAGCAGGCTTTGGGTCTTCAAGAACTCCCTCCGTTGATTTGACTGCATCCATTAAATAATCGAGCGCTTTATTTGGCTCGTTACCGTAATCAATTCCAATATTGAAGCTGGATCGGCGAAGCCCATCTCGCGTATAATTATTCAGTGGGTTCTTAAAAATAATGGCACTCGGAATAAAAATATCAATTCCATCTCCGGTGCGAACATGCACGTCTCGGATATTGATCTGTTTAACTATTCCTTGAATCCCATTGCTTTCGATCAGATCCCCTACATCAAAAGAACGGCTGAAAGACATAAACAGACCAGCAAGGAGGTTTTCTCCGATCTCACGGAAAGCAAAACCTAAAACTACCGTTAGCACTCCACCTGCAGCAAGCACTCCCGAAGCTGCCTTGGTTAGCCCCATAATATGAAGTGCAATAACTGCTCCGATAAGATAAAAACCCCAGCGGGTAAGCCTCATTACAAGACGAAGTTTTTTTGTGGATGTAGCTCTGGCACCGAGCAACCTTTTCAAGCCCCTACTGGCGAGTAAACCAAATCCTATAAAAATTATCAGTACAATTATTCCACTGATAATGGTCGGTGCGGAGTTTAGAGCCCGCTCAAAGAATTGAGAAAAACTGTCTTGAAGTGTTTGCATGATTAATTTCTGATTCGAGAGTTGAGTTCCGCCGCAGAGCCCGCGGAATCAGACCATCTGTATTTAAATTTCTGCTTCTTTCCTATTAAGATACTTCACGTACATAACTCCAGTTATTGCACCTAATAAATAACCCGGGCTCATAAAAATAGTAGCAAATAAAACCCCAAATAGTACCAGACTTACTTGATCCTGGATAATTTTAAAGGTTAAAGGATTTTCTGCTTGAACTAAATCGATACCAAAGAATATTGCAGAACCTAAAAGGAAACTTAAAAAAGTAATTCCCACTCCATAAAATGATGCCAATACCTTCGTTCTTTTGCTTTGTTCTTTCTTATAAATCCTTGGTGACATTAAATATGTAATTGCTGCCGGTGCAATTATTGAAGAAATAAGTCCAGTCAGATTAAACCAACTAAATGGACTTTCTCCAAGAAGAATTATAAACAAAATCCAAACCAACCCTCCTGAAAACGAGAACATAGCTACTGCTATAAGTCGATCTTGATTCATATTCTTAAATCTTATGTCTCAAATCTGACATCTTAGGTATTATCTCTTACTACTATTCTACAACCAATCCACAATATCATCTTTCTCTTCTACCTTTACATATTCCGAAAAGATTTCATGAAGAGTTGAATGTTCTTTGAGGCTTTTTCGACTTACAGAATCTAAATAAGCGATGATTCTTCCTTGATGTAAAATTGCAATGTCATCACACAAATTCTCTACCACCTCAAGTATATGACTTGTGATGATCATGGTAACCCCTTTTTCTTTCAGTTTCCGAAGAATTGTTTTCATTCTGTCGATAGAAATTACATCTACGGCTTCAAAAGGTTCATCCAACATTAATACTTTTGGTTCGGTTAAAACCGCTGTTACAAAGGCGAGTTTTTTGCGGCTCCCGGAAGATAGTTTGTGAATCTTAGTTTTGGCAAAATCTTTAATCTCAAAAAAATCCATTAATGAATATGCTTTTTCAATTAGGCCCTTTTTTTCTACTTCGTAGATCTCGCAAACATATTCAATGAACTCAATACTTGTAAATTGTTCAAACAGCAATGGCGGTTGAAGAACAGAGGCGATTTCTTTTTTGATCTTCTCCTCGTTTTCGTCCACAAAATTCATTTCATCAATGGTGATATAGCCTTCATCAAAAGAAAGCAATCCTGTAAGAACCCCGATCAGCGTACTTTTTCCGGCGCCATTCGGACCTATTAATCCAAAAATCGATCCTTTTGGGATACTCAGATCTAATTCTTTAAGAACGATATTATCATCGTAGCTTTTTGTAAGACCTCTAATTGATACGGCTAAACTCATGCGCTACCTGTTTTTGAACGTTTATCGAGATAATATTTTGTAGCATAACCAATCGTGAATAAGCCATAAAGTAGCAAAGCTATCTGGAGATTGCTCATTCCGAACATGGTAATTCCTTCTTTATCTGCCCTGATATACTCCAATCCAAATCTTAGCAAAGAATAGCCTCCGGTATGTATAAAGAAAATAAGTGGGGACTTTTTATCAGTGTCCCAGATCTTCTTGAACACCCAGAGTATGATCAAAATCAGAACCACATCACCAAACATTTCATACAGCTGAGTTGGGTGAACCGGCGCACTTAACGTTTCTGTTTGACCAGGAAGGCCCGCGGTAGATTCCCAAGCCGGGCTCGAAAGTCGATATTCTGTTTCAAAGTCCGGAACGGTAGTTGCGTATCTTGGAAACTGAACCCCAAGAAAAGAACTCGTAGCCGTTCCATAGGCATCGCCGTTTAAAAAGCATCCAACTCTTCCTACTGCCTGCCCTAACAACACGCCCGGAGAGAGAAGTGAAAAATACTCCCAGTAGTTCATATTGTTTCTTTTTACATAGAAATAGCCTCCCAGCATTCCGCCTACTAAACCTCCTGTTATGCTGTTTCCAGCTCCTGTTGGACTAAAAATTACTCCCGGATTTTCAAAAAACACATCTGACTGCCAGAAAACATAATGTGAAAGTCGAGCACCTATTAACGCCCCAACTATAGACCAGACAACGAGTCCCTCAAACTTTTCTGTCTTCCCACCATATTTTTCAACACGTACTTTTGCCCACCAAACACCCAATATTATGGAGATCAAAAAGTAAATTCCTTCGTAAAAATAGATCTGAGTAAAACCGAGATCAAGGTGAATTGGGAGCATGTCTAATTTGTGCTTTATAGTTTATTATTCTGTCCATAACCGGGTCAATATCTGTTTTTTAAACAGATTAACCAGAAAATTCATGTGCCTCCAAAGGTAAACTGCTATTACTACAATAACCACGCTCATAATAGTAATTCTATACCATTCTAAGTTATCAAGCGGAACAAAAATCAGATAACCCATAGAAAAAATTACAAATGAAATCACAAACGTTACTTTTTGAGGTATTATCGGATGTTTATAACTGAACGAAGAGTATGTGGCTTTTTGATATTGATAGTACGAGCTCCATACAAAGAGTAGCATAAAGCAAAGGAAAAAGAATGTATTTGCAACAAATATCTTATACACCCCAACAATTTGAGGAATAAGCAATAATTCAAGAATCGTAATTAAATAAAATACTAACAAGGGAAAGATAATCACTCCTAAAAACCTTTCTTTAAGCTGTTTTTCCAATTTAATTGGAAACTGCAAATGCATTAATAACTCTCTATTCTCATATCCATACATATTTGCCATTCCCATAGCCAGCAACGCTACTGGAATTCCTGCAAGTATTGTTGGAATCAAAATTGTCTGTGCCGCGCTGTATTTAACTTGTAATAAAAGAGGAACATACACAACCGGAACAACAGCCAGTGTTAACAACTGGAGTTTGTTATATGGATGAATCATTACATAGTAATAATACTTTCCTGCGTTTATTCCCATTACACGTCTGAGAAAAGACCATAATTTGCTCGTTTGTTGTTCAGCCTTTTTTATACTTGGATTTATCAGCCCTTCACAGGTTTTTCGAAAATGGTCAATAAGAATTAAACCAATTAATAAAGCTAAAAATCCAAAAATAATAGACGCCGTTATCCAACCGTATTCTACATTTACAGCTTGAATCAGCAATCCTCCTGGGTTCCATGAAAGAAATGTATTCAGCGTTTCTACCCGGGGTATAATTTGAACAAATATTTCCTGAGAATTTTCTGCAAAAAGTGATACCGCCTGAAAAAGTCCAAAAATCAAAAACAAAAACCCAACAACTACTGCTATAAACTTTCTTTCTACTATCTTAATAAAACGATGTTTAATTGAATAGATTAGAACATAGTTAAATATAATAGCTGCAACTCCAATCAGTACCTGATAAAAATGGGAAACCTGTATCATCAAAAATACAAGCCAGGTAAAATTATAAATGATATTCACGGGATGACAAAAGCCAATGATCATCAAATAGCGAGAAAGGCGTTTCAAAGGAAAACCAAACCCTAAAAGTTTTCGGTTTTCAGCTATGTTTAAAAGCCTCAGGTTTGTGAATGAAAAGTGCATAACCCAATACGAGTTCGCAAAAACTAATAAAAGAAAAGTATAGATCTCTGGTGTGAGCCAGGGAATTTGAGTTTTCATCCATGGATCTGTATCCAGCAGAATTACAACTATTGCCGTCCCAACAAGGTTTACTGTCATGATGCCAAGAAACATTATATACCCGATCAGCAACAAAAGTTGAAACTTGTTGAGGTTCGAAACAAAAATTTTCCAATTTAGTGAGAGTAATCGGCCAAACATGAAGCTCTTAGATGAATTTAATGGAGTTTACACCTTCAGTACTAACTAATCAAAAATAAAAGTTGAAGCCAATTAGAAAACTCAAATAATTGTGCCTGCTGTCTTCCATTATTTTAATAATATAAGTTTGTCCGTTTAAAGGAAGTTCTTCTACACCCTCATTAAATACCGGGGTAAATAAAGAGGTGTATCTGCCTTCAAGAGTTATGATAACAGGATCTGTTGCAAATTCTATCCCTCCTGCCATGGCAAAGCCAAATAAATAGTCTTCTGTGTGTTCTTTAGCGTCGCCACCAAAAAAGAAATTTTCCAGAGACCTGTCCGGATCAGGAATATCTGTAGTAAAAACTACAGACGAACTTTTATTAAACTCAAGGATCCCTCCAATCATGAAATTCGGATTTATTTTTTTATCCGGAAAAAGGTCGATTCGAGGCAGTATAGAAAAACCAATATGCTCGAACTCGTAATTTGCTTTGGACGACGGATCTATTCTTCCATCAATATCATTTACACTAAAGTCCGTGCCTAGTTTTTTGTAGTCCAATTCGAACTGAAAAGACAACAAAGAGTTTTTTAACCTTCTATTATAAAAAACTCCGGTTTGATAGGAAGTAACTACTCCCCAGTCAATGGTTACATTCCCAATTTCTGTTTCTTGTTGTGACATGCTTGAAACTGCAACTCCAGATTTTATCCCGAAGCGGTTCTCTTGGGCATACAAGAGCAATGGTACAATTATCAATAAAAAAGTAAGTAGATATTTCCTCATAAAATAAATCGCATAAAAAAAGCAGCTTCTGTAATCTGAAGCTGCTTCATAATAGTGAATTTATTGTTTAGAATGCGATACCAACAGTTAACGCTATGGCACCATTTTTTGCCGAATCATTAAAATTATCTTCTGCTACATTGGTTAAACCCGCAGTGTATCTTAAACCTAATCTCAATTTTGATACATCGATCCCAGCACCAACAATAACACCAAACTCATTGTCTTTTGCATCGTCTTCCAAATTAAATGAGCCATCATTGTTAGCTACTTCTGCTTTGGTATTAAAGCTCATATATGGTCCAAAGTATACATTAGGCTGTGCTCCGGGAGTTTCAAATCCGAATTTAAGCAGAACCGGAATCTGAACATAATTCACATTAAACTGAAAATCTGCATTTTCTGCTTTAGCTCCGTACTGAGCGAAGAGAATTTCGGGCTGTACTGAAACAGGGCTCAACGGGATCTTAAAATTAGCATACGCTCCAACCAGGAATCCGGTCTTATATTCGACATCTTCTGTGTCATTAAATGTGGAATAATTCAATCCTCCTTTAACCCCAAACTCAGGCATTGATTGAGCCTTTCCTTGTGAAGAAAGTCCTATAGTTAATAATATAATTGATAGTGCTTTTGTAATTGTTTTAATCATGCTCATAGTAATTTTTTGTTTACACCAATAAACTCGCTAGAGATTTATTGGTTCCAATTATTAATAAACTTCAATTACAAATATTCCTTCAGGTATTGCCCTGTATAACTCTCTTTTACTGTTATAATGTCTTCAGGGGTGCCTTCTGCAACAATTTGTCCGCCAGCAAACCCCCCTTCCGGGCCAACATCAATAATCCAATCTGCACACTTAATAACATCCAAATTATGTTCAATAATAATTACAGAATGGCCTGCATTTACAAGTTCATTGAAGGCTTCCAGCAACTTTGCTACATCTTCAAAATGTAATCCGGTTGTAGGTTCATCGAAAAAGTAAACCGTGTGTTCACTGCTTTGTTTGGTCAGGAATCTTGCCAGTTTTACACGCTGAGCTTCACCGCCGGAAAGAGTGGTGGCACTTTGGCCCAGATTCAAGTATCCAAGTCCTACATCCTCCAATGGTTGTAACTTGTTTATGATGATCTTTTCATCTACAAAAAACTCTATTGCTTCCGAAATCGGCATCATCAATACATCATGGATACTTTTTCCGCGATATTTTACAGCTAGTACATCCTTTCTGAATCGAGCTCCATTGCAGACTTCACATTTAAGCTCAATATCTGCCATAAACTGCATTTCAATTTTCTGAACTCCTTCACCTTGACAGTTTTCGCATCTTCCTCCCGGAACGTTAAATGAGAAGTGCCCCGGAGTGTATCCCATTATTTTTGCCTGTCTGGTATTTGCAAATACATCCCGAATCCCATCAAAAGCTTTGGTATAGGTTGCCGGATTGGACCTGGATGAGCGGCCGATTGGGCTTTGATCCACCATTTCCAAGTTATGCACACTTGCCATGCCTGAAAGCTCCTTAAAACGGCCTACTTTCTGGTTGTAGGATCCAATGTGCTTTTGGATACCGGCATAGACTGTATCATGAACAAGCGTAGATTTTCCTGAGCCTGATACTCCGGTTACTACAACCATTTTTCCAAGGGGGAATTCTACATCAACATTTTTTAGATTATGTTCGCTTGCTCCTTCCAGTTTTATAGATCTGCCATTTCCTTTTCTGCGTTTTTTTGGAACTTCTATCTTTTTTCTTCCACTCAAATACTTGCCTGTAAGCGTACCCGATTTTAGTAAATTTTCGAAATCTCCTTCAAAAACTACCTCCCCTCCGTGTACACCAGCAAACGGCCCGATATCAATTACATTATCTGCAGCCTTCATCATTTCGGGATCGTGTTCTACAACTAGCACTGTGTTTCCGATGTCTCTGAGTGATTCTAAAATTTTGATCAGCCTGTCATTATCTCTCGGATGCAAACCAATTGTCGGTTCGTCCAAAACGTACATACTTCCTATCAAAGAGCTACCTAGAGCATTTGCTAAACTAATTCTTTGTGATTCCCCTCCACTAAGTGTATTTGCGAGCCTATCCAGTGTAAGGTAGTCTAGCCCTACTTCATCAAGATATTTCAATCTTTTTCTGATCTCGTACAAGATTTGCCCTGCCACACCTTGTTCAAATTCTGTTAGTTCCAAACTTTCAAAATAATCTTTGGCATGACCGATGGTGAGCTCTGACACTTCTCCGGAATGCATCCCTCCAACTTTTACGTATTGAGCATCTTTTCTTACCCTATAGCCTTCACATTCAGGGCAACGGCTATAACCTCTGTATCTTGAATACAGAACACGCATATGAACCTTGTAAGCCTGATCTTTGACCATATCAAAAAACTTCCAGATCCCGATATAGTCACCTTTTCCTTTCCAGATGATACTTTTAACTTCTTTAGACAACTCAGAATACGGGGTGTCAATTGAAAATTTTTCCTGTGATGCTACTTTTATCAGGTCCCTTAAATGTGTGCTAAACTTCTGAGTGGTAAAAGGAGCGATAGCACCATTTCTAATTGTCTTCTCATGATCCGGAATAACCAAATCTTCATCAATCCCTGATACTTTACCAAAGCCTTCACATTTGGGACATGCTCCAAAAGGATTATTGAATGAAAACATTTGTGGGGTTGGCTCTGTAAATTCGATCCCATCTAATTCAAATCGTTCACTGAAAGGAAATTCTTCTCCATTCCTTTTTTTAATGGATAATCTTCCGCTTCCATTTTGAAAAGCTGTTTCAAGTGATCCTGCAATTCTTGTAATTGTTGCTTCATCATCTCTTAGAACTAATCTATCTACAAGAACCCTGTAATCTTTTTGTTTGATTTTCTTTGTATTAACATCATCATCAGTAAGCTCTAAAATAGTTTCATCATGGATGTTTAAAAGTCTGGTGAAGCCTTTTTCTTTTAAGACCTTCAGCTCTTCGTCAAGCTTCTTTTTTTCATGTTGAGGAATGGGGTATAATACATAAAAACGATCTCCCTCCTCCATCGCCTTGAATATCTCTTCAATTACAGTTTTTGGAGTATCTTTTTTTACTTGATTCCCGGAAACAGGAGATATTGTTTTTCCAATCCTGGCAAACAACAACCGCAAATAATCATAGATCTCAGTAGTTGTTCCAACTGTTGAACGGGGATTATTGGATGTGGTTTTCTGCTGAATCGCCATTGCAGGAGAAATCCCCTGCATAAAATCCACATCAGGTTTATCCATTCTTTCCAAGAACTGCCTCGCATAGCTGGAAAGGCTTTCTACATATCTCCGTTGACCTTCCGCGTAAATAGTATCAAAAGCTAAACTGGACTTCCCTGAACCAGAAACCCCGGTTATAACTGTAAGTTTATTTCTGGGAATTTCTACATCAATATTCTTGAGATTGTGAGTCCTTGCGCCTTTTATAATTATTGGTCTATCAAGAGCTTTCTCTTTTGCTTCAACTGTAGCCGTTTCTTTGCTGGACATATTCTCCGTTATTAAAATCGAACCTTCAATATAATGTTTTGCTTTCTTTGTTTGGGCATTGTTATCAACAAAAATTTCTAGTCAGTGATTTCATCCCTTCTTATTTATTTCTCCCTTTGCTTTACAATCAATACATTAGGTGATTCTTAAAAACTCATAGTTCTATTATGAAACGAATTTTACTTTTTTCTTTATTCTGTTTTTCACTCTTTTTATCTGTATCTGCTAATTTAGCTGCTCAGAATAAAATTCAAATTATACACGCCGGCACCCTGCTTGCTATTCCCGGAGAAGCACCCTTTTCAAATCAAACGGTCGTTATTAATAACGGCGCTATTGAAAGTATACATTCGGGTTATAAAACCTCGTCCGAACTAGGTTTTAGTGGGGTTGAAATAACCGATCTAAAAAATAAATTTGTGATGCCTGGGTTTATTGATATGCATACGCATGTTACCGGAGAGCGCGATCCTGATGCAAATCCTCATGAATGGACTACTCTAAATGATCAAGATCTTGCTTTTAAATCTCTTCCTTATTTAAAAAGAACTTTACATGCCGGCTTTACAACTGTACGGAATCTAGGTGCTGATGCTGAATTAATTGGGGCGATACAACGAGCAACAGCTAAAGGGCTAATTACAGGCCCTCGTATCGTCTATTCCGGAGGCGCTATTTCTGCCACAGGTGGTCATGGTGATTCACATGGATACAGGGTAGAGATCCTTGAACTAGATAAAAATGTTGGCATTTGTGACGGAGCAGATGATTGTCGCCGCGCTGTTCGTGCAAGAGTTAAACAAGGAGCGGGCGTTATAAAAATTACCGCAACCGGCGGGGTTTTAAGTAATACCGCAGCAGGATTAAGCCAACAACTTACCGATGAAGAAATGAAATCCATTGTTGATGCAGCACACAGTCTTGGAAGAAAAGTGGCTGCACATGCTCATGCTGCAGATGGAATTAACGCGGCTCTAAGGGCGGGTGTGAATTCTATTGACCATGGCTCCTATCTGGACGATGAATCAGTAAAATTATTTTTAGAAAATGACGCCTGGCTCGTTCCAACTTTATTAGCCGGAATTTCTGTTAGAGATGAACTGGCAATAAATGATCAAATCCCACCTGCTATCATCGATAAAATTAATACAGTAGTTCCCGTTGTTGAAGCCTCATTTAAAAGAGCTTTAAACGGTGGGGTTAATATTGCTTTCGGAACAGATTCCGGGGTTAGCAAACACGGTGAAAATGCTCGTGAATTCGAGATCATGGTCGATTATGGAATGTCTGAAAGTCACGCTATTAAAACAGCTACTATCAATGCTGCAAAGCTGCTGGGTATGGAAGATCAATTAGGCTCTATTGAAGCCGGAAAAATAGCCGATATTATTGCAGTGAATAACAATCCGCTTGAGAATATAAGCGAGCTTAAAAACGTCACTTTCGTTATGAAATATGGTGTTATCTATAAAATGAAGTAAATAAAAAAAAGGTGAGGATTATCCACCCTCACCTTTTATAACTAACAATAGTATGTGTGATATGAAACTCTTATCTGTAGTTAAGACGAATTGAACCACCGGAAGTTTTGGCTCTTATTTTTACTCCACCGCCGTTTACCGTTCCTTTGATTTCATCTTTCTCATATTCTCCGGTAAAGTTTTTTAACTCTGCTCTTACTCTGTTTCCGTCGAGATCAAGATCGTAACCATTTTCTTCCGGAACAGTTACTGTTATGCTACCGCCGGATGTTCGCAGGTTAATAAACTCACTTGGAGCTGTTATATCTGCGTTTATTGATCCACCACTTGTGCTTGCATCAACGCTTCCCGAAATTCCTTCGAGAGAGATGCTTCCTCCTGACGTTTTAACATCCAGATCTCCATCTACATTCTCAGCTTTAATTCTGCCACCACTTGTTCTGGCTTCCGTTTTCCCAGCAATTTCATATAGAGTAATTGAACCACCGGATGTTCTGATATCTAAATCTCCGTTAATTGCTTCCGCTCTTATGGAACCTCCGCTTGTTCTTCCTGATTGCTTTCCTTCTAAATTCGTTAACTCTATACTACCTCCTGATGTTCTTACTTCACTTGTCGACTTTTTAGGAGTGTAGACTACAAATGAAATGGACAACGAATTCCGGTTCCAATTCCAGTTTCTAGAGTTTTCTCTCTTAGCGTATGCCGTAACCTTATTATTGCTCTTTGATATTTCTATATCCCACCCTTCAAGATCTTCATCATTTGCCTGTATATATCGGTTTCTTTTTCGAACATACATTTCAACGGTTACTTCATCTGTGTCTTTTCCAATTACATCAATACTTCCTCCCGATGTTTCAACACTTATTTCAACCCCATTATTTACTGCAAATTGTTTTATTTGATATGCGTCGTTAGATGATTGTGCCCATCCCATTTTCACTGCAGTTAACATTATCACAAATGTGAATGTCATTGATACTGCTACTTGTAATTTAAATCTGTTTGCTCTACTCATTGTTAAACTCCGATTTTGTTCTGGTCTCAGTACGGTTTTCTTTTGTTGATGTTTCATGACCGCAGTTGTTAGACTCGTGATATTGAAAAAAGTTACAGCGTACATGCTTTTGAATGATTATCATCCAATATCAATAACAAACCTAATGGCTATTGCTCCCTCAACACATACCATTATTATCGGAATCCTTTTCATCTCAATTGGTATCTACCATTTTGTGAATCCCGGCTTCTTCATAAAGATTATGCCCAATTATATTCCTAATCATAGCGCCATGGTTTTTTGGAGTGGGGTTGCAGAGATACTTGGCGGAATTGGTATCATGGTTTCTTTTTCCAAAATATATGCCGGTTGGGGTTTGATCCTGCTTCTAATTGCTATTTTTCCTGCAAATATCGACATGTTTATAAAAGCATATCAAAAACAAGGGTGGGGTTTATATACTTGGCTAACCCTGATCAGGCTCCCATTACAGTTTGTTCTAATTTACTGGGTTTATTGGTCTGCAGAACTTAAGGTTGGATAACAATGAAAACTCTTTTAAAAATACTTCTCCCTTTACTTCTGGGTTTGTTGTTTTTGTTTTTCCCTCTGTTAAGAGACCTGCACTTTGAGTCTGCCTTTATTGCGTCTATAATTGGTTGTTTTTATGCCACAATCGTATTGGCAAAGAAAAATACCCAGCCTTTTAAAGAAACGGTATGTTTAACCGGCTTTATTTATGTAATTGCAATACCTCTTTTTATAAACGCACTATTCTCAGGCTGTTTAACTTTTGATGGTTTTGCTTTTTGGATTTTACTTCCCGCTCCAAGTATATTTTTTGGCGCATCCATAGGAAGGTTAGTAAGAAAAATGAATTTCCCGGCGCCGGTCTTCTTCTCTATAGCCATTTTAATTTTTTGCAGTCTTGTGATTTGGATCATCGAATTCTTCACTCTTCCACAGGTCTACTTTTTTAATCATGTTTGGGGAACCTGGCCAGGGCCAATTTATGATGAAACACTTAGGATAAGTGACAGCCTTCTCTTCTTTCGCTGGATTACTGTACTCTGGGTAATCCTTATATGGATACTTCCAAATTGGACAAAGACTACTCAGCATAAAATTATCACTTTTTTAGCCTTGGTTTGCTTGCTGTTCAGTTATTTAAACCTGGATGAAATGGGTGTGATAACTCCTCACCAAACCCTTAAAAAGGAACTTTCTACACACTATCAAACTGAGCATTTCAATCTCTACTTTGACGAGACAAATTTTACCGACAAAGAAGTAGAATTTTGGGCGCTTCGCCATGAGTTTCATTTTGAGCAGATCGTTAACATTCTGGAAATAGATTGGCCTGCCAACAGAAAAATAGAAAGCTATATATATTCCAATTCATGGCAAAAGAAAAAACTAGTTGGAGCAAAGTTTACAAGCTATGTTCCGATCTGGTTGTCTCAAGATCAGCTTCATATTGCAAAGCAGCATTTGGAAGGAGTTTTAAAACATGAGTTGGTCCATGTTATATCTAAACAATTCGGAAATACTCTCTTTAATGGAAGCTGGAGTATTGGTATGATCGAAGGCGTTGCAGAAGCTATTGCAAAAGACGCTTCTCTCGAAACCACTTTAGATCAAATTATTGCAGCAGATGCAACTTTTCCTTCTTCTCAAGAAATGAAAAAAGCGCTCTCCAATTCGGGATTTTACAGCTCTGCCTCATCAATCAGTTATACTACAGCTGGTTCTTTTGTTAATTATCTTCTCGAGAATTATCCGGTTACTTCGCTCAAAAAAGCGTATCCATCGAACGACTTTGATAATTCCTATCCTGTTTCTTTTCATGAACTTGTTAATGGATGGCATAACCATTTAGAAACTGTAGAAATTGATTCTGTAGATCGGCAAATCTCTGAATTTATCTTCAGTCGCCGATCGCTATTTCAAAAGCAATGCCCTCATGCATTTACCAAGGAGCAAGAGTTATGGGATAACTACAATTTCCATCTTTCAAAGACAGATTCTTTAAATGCTTTAAAAACCATTGAACAACTTTACGAACTCAACTCCAATAATAAACTTGTGAAAAGAGAATGGCTGAGAGAACAACTGCTTCAAAGTAATTATGCAACTGCACTATATGCATTTGATTCTTCAGATAGTCTTTTGACTCTCCAGCTTTTAAAAGCCGATGCTCTCTTTCTAATCGGAGACATTTCTTCAGCTCAAGAATTATTATTAGAGTTAAAACCCCGGCTTGAATCTACTAGCGCCCGAAACTTTAAATATTCATATGAATTACGTTCCGACTCCATAAATTGGAATGCTTTTTTATCCGCCAGATATAAAAACATACTACCCCCAACCAATAAACTTGATCTGTTAAGCACTCCAACAAAAATGATTGTTACATCAAAAGCCATGGAGCTTGAAAGAAGTACTAACTATCTTTCGGAAGCCTCTGCCTTAATTATCAAAGATCCCATGAGCCCGCATTGGTTTGATATTTATGAAGAAATGATAGAACAACTTGTGGTCAATGAATCCTTTCCAGAAGCGGATCTTTTGATCAATTCACTCCAGCAACTTCCACTTAGAGAACGCTATCATGAACGGTTATCTGAATTAAAAGAATGGAGAGATTTCGTTTATTCAGAATATCAAACAACTAATAATCCGCTATGAAAAATATCAGTCTGTTTTTTGTTTTGATTCTGTTTACTGCAGGATTGAGAGCCCAAGATTCAACTAATACCAACCCTGATACTCCGGAAACGTTTAAGTATAATTGGGAAGGAACTGATTATACCATGCAAAAGTATTTCATTGTCTTCTTAAAAGAAGGGCCGGTTCGAAACCAATCTGAAGAAGAAGCTTCTAAAATTCAAAGTGAACATCTTGCCTATCTTGCAGACTTGTACAAAAAAGAAATCATTGTTCTAAACGGTCCGGGTGGAGACGGGGGTGAGATCAAAGGTTTTTCTCTTTACGCAGTAGCCACTAAAGAAAAAGCTATTGAATTAGCGAGTAACGACCCTGCTGTAAAAGCCGGTCGATTAATTGTGGAAGCATTGCCTTGGTGGTTAGCCAAAGGAAGCATTGTAAAATAGATTCTGTTATAAAATCTTTACTTTCTCCAATCCCTATAATTCGTACCATCTCTAAAATAACTCCTATCAATATTCGAAAATGAAAAAATATCAATTTCTACCACATAGCGATTATATAGAATATCCTGTTGAAGAAATGAAAGATCGGGCAAAAAGTTTTTATGCTGATCTTAAAAGACGTAGAACTGTACGGGATTTTTCAACCAGGAGCGTCCCTAGAGAGGTTATAGAGAATTGTATTTTAGCAGCAGGCACCGCTCCTAATGGCGCAAACAAACAGCCGTGGCATTTTGCCGTTGTAGAATCCGCAGATATAAAGAAAAAGTTGCGCGCCGCAGCTGAAGATGAAGAACATGAATTTTATCACAGGCGCGCCCCACAAGATTGGTTGGATGATCTGGAACAGTTTGCAACCAATGAACACAAACCCTTTCTTGAAGAAGCTCCTTATTTGATCGGTATCTTTTCAGAAAGTTATGCTCTGGACGATTCCGGCAACAAAGAAAAAAATTACTATGTGAAAGAGTCGGTTGGTATTGCAACCGGAATGTTAATCACTGCGCTGCATAATGCAGGGTTGGCAACCCTTACTCACACTCCAAGTCCGATGGGTTTCTTAAATGAAGTAATGAACCGACCTGAAAATGAAAAACCCTTTTTGCTTTTGGTGGTTGGTTATCCTGCAGAAGGAGTAGAAGTACCGGATATTAAAAAGAAATCGATTAATGAGATATCTTCCTTTATATAAGCTATTGTAGAAGTTTTTTACTCCGTCAATCATTATATATCAATTGTTACTCGACCTTCATATACAACTTTGAGACTAGCTACATTATTGAAAGGAAAGCTCAAAACAAGATCATTCCGAATACCTATGCGTACTGGTTTAAGAGAGTTAATTCAGCACTCCTCATTTTGAAAGACCAACTTTATACCTTTCCTACTCTTATAAACTACTTTAATATTAGAAGGTTTAAACCATAAGTAGGAACTAAAATCCTGAAATTAAGTGTAATTCAAGAAACAACTAACGAATTATACAATGAAAAAAACGCTATTCTTATTCCTTCTTGTGATTGGAATCTCTTCTTTTGGGGTCAATGCACAAACATCCGAAAACAAAACCTGGCTTTCATTTAATGTAGGGGTTCATCAATATGATGGTGACCTTGGAAATGAAATGACCGCATTTGACATTCTTAAAGATGTATCCGGTGGTATCGGAGTTCATCAATACCTAAATAAATCTTTCAACTTTAATTATGCTTTAAATTATGGATTGTTAGATACGGATTATGGATCTAATCGCTTTAGTAAGTATTTTTTAAACAATAATTTCACTGCACATTTTAATCTCGCTAATGGTATTGCGCTAAAAGAAGACTCTTGGATTCAACCCTTTGTTGGAACTGGTGCAAGTCTAACTTATTTCTTTGGGGAACAAGAAAGTATAGATGATAATGTTTCTTTTGCCATTCCTATTGTCGCTGGCTTTGATATTCCTGTTTCTGAAGGACTTTCATTTGAATTAAAGGGAACTTATAACCGTACCTTCAATGACCACATTGATGGAGTCACAGGTGTAGACGAACAGAATCATGATGATTTTTTTGTTGCTTCATTTGGTTTAAAGTTCCGCCTCTCAGGAGCTAAAGATTCTGACAACGATGGTATTAAAGATAAAGAAGATGCTTGCCCACAGATTCCAGGAAGTGTTGCCACCAATGGCTGCCCAGACAATGATAACGATGGGATCATAAATTCAAAAGATCTTTGTCCTGAGGTTCCCGGATCTGCTGTAAACAGAGGTTGCGCTGACTCAGACGGTGATTCTATTGTAGATTTTGAAGACGCTTGTCCAAATATTGCCGGTTCATTGGAATTTCAAGGTTGTGCTGATTCAGATGGCGATAAAATTCCTGATGGCAATGACCTGTGTCCGAACGTAAAAGGTTCTGCAACAACTGATGGTTGTCCAGACGATGACGGTGATGGCATCAAAAATTCAGTGGATCTTTGCCCTGCATTCTCAGGAACTGCTGAGTTCGGAGGCTGCCCGGATACTGATAATGACGGCATTATCGATAAGGAAGACGATTGCCCAACATTAAAAGGTATAAAACCAAATAAAGGATGCCCTGAAGTGAGCGCTGATGTGAAGCTGAAAATGGATGTGATCTTTAAAAACCTTCTTTTTGCTACCAACTCAGCTAATATTGACGCTACTTCATTAGATGATCTTGATGAACTTATTAAAATAATGAGTGATGATGAAGATCTTAGATTGAGTATTGAAGGACATACCGATAACCGCGGGAATAATGAATATAATCTTGAACTTTCCAGATTGCGCGCAGAAGCTGTAAAACAATATCTGGTTAATGGTGGCATAAGTGCTTCTCGAATTAACGCTGTTGGTTATGGAGAAACCAGACCCATTACAACTAATGAAACAGCAAATGGAAGACTTAAAAACCGAAGAGTAGAACTAAATATCTCTTATAAGTAAATTTAAATTTATACCTTTTAGCCCCGTTCTTAAATGATCGGGGCTTTTTTTATATACAATTTTCTATGAAGCAAGAAACAAAACCTAAAAAGAAGCGATCTGTTAACCACGAACTTATTGAATGGGGGGCAATTCTGGGAGTTGTCGGTGTTCTTTATTTCTCGGGACTTCATGTTCCGGTTATTGGAAACCTTCAGCGCGTTTTGCTCTGGACCGGGTTAATGAGTCCTGATACTGAACAAAAAAATGATAGCTTCAGAAAGGCTAATTATAACATCCCTCTTATAACTTTGGATGGAAATGATTTCGAACTCGAAGAATTTAAAGGGAAAACAATATTCTTAAACTTTTGGGCAACTTGGTGTCCGCCTTGCATAGCAGAAATGCCCAATATTCAGGCTCTTTACGAGTCCGTTGAAAATGATACTATTCAGTTTGTGATGGTTTCTCTTGATGAAGATCATCAAAAAGCCCGAAGCTACTTGGAAAGAAAAGAATATACTTTTCCGGTTTACTTCCTGAACGGCAGAAAACCCGGCACTTATGATTCTTCAGTTGTGCCTACCACTTATGTTATATCCCCGTCCGGAGAAATTGTAATGGAACGTCGTGGAATGGCCAATTATAACACTTCGGGGTTCAAAGAATTTCTTCGTAGTTTCTAGCTAAAATAACAGTATTTCTACCGATAGATATGGAAAAAGTAATTGCAGGCATACAACAAATTGGAATCGGAAACCCTGATGTTCATGAAGCCACCGAATGGTATAAGAATTATTTTGGAATGGATATCAAAGTATTTGAAGATTCTGCTACAGCAGACCTGATGTTACCTTACACCGGAGGAAAACCTCATGACAGAACCGCAATTCTTACTTTAAGTATGCGCGGTGGGGGTGGATTTGAAATTTGGCAATACACAAGCCGTGAACCCGTCGCGGCCGATTTTGAATTGCAGATGGGTGATCTTGGTATAAACTGCTGTAAGATCAAATCTTATGATGTGGCTAAATCATATGAACAATTTACTGCAGCCGGCCTGAAAGTTCTTACGCCATTAAAAGAAAACCCCTCGGGAGATCTTAATTTTTTTGTTGAAGACCTAAACGGAAATATTTTTAACGTTGTAAAAGGATTGGATTGGTTCAAAACGAAGGAACGCCGACTTACCGGTGGTGTTTCCGGAGCGATCATTGGCTCTTCTGACATTGATAAAGCGAGAACATTGTATTCTGATATTCTTGGTTATGATGAAGTTGTCTACGACAAAACGGACATCTTTGAAGACATGAATGGCCTCCCATCCGGACAAACTAAGTTTCGAAGAGTATTACTCAGACATTCTCAACCCAGAAAAGGTGGCTTCAGTAAAATGTTTGGTCCAACTGAGATAGAACTCATTCAAAGTGAAGATGGACGTCGTAACCCTAAAAAAATATTTGAAGACCGATATTGGGGCGACTTGGGCTTCATCCATCTTTGTTTTGATGTACAAGGCATGGATGCGCTCAAAAGAGAGTGTGTTGCAAAAGGCTTTCCTTTTACCGTTGATAGTGCCGAGAGTTTTGATATGGGAGAAGCGGCCGGAAGATTTACCTACATTGAAGACCCCGATGGCACATTGATCGAGTTTGTAGAAACGCATAAAGTCCCCATCATGAAAAAGCTGGGTTGGTTTATTGACATGACCAAAAGAGACCCTAAAAAAAACCTCCCAAATTGGGTTATATCAGGATTAAAGTTTAATCGCATGAAATAAAAAAGGACCAGATATTTAAACCTGATCCTTTTAACCTTTTACCCCTCAAATTTTAAACTCTTACTTGATCAACATCATCTTTTTTGTTCTACTGAACTCGCCTGCTTGTATTCTGTAGATATACATTCCGCTTGATAAATTACTTGCATCAAAAGTCACGATTTGTGCCCCGGCTGCCATTCGTTCATTTATTAGTGTTGCAACCTCTTGTCCAAGCATATTATACACTTTCAAACTCACATCAGATGCTTGAGGCAAATTGAAACTAATATTTGTACTTGGATTAAATGGGTTTGGATAGTTTTGAGCAAGAGTGAATTCCTTTGGATTGAAGTTAGCACTTTCATTGCTGACTGTATTTCCTCCGTCCTCGGCATCTGTATTCACAAAATATACTACCACTTCTGAGCTCCCGTTTTTATTTGTTGCAGTATATGTCATCGGTCCGGGTTTTTCTTCATCTACTACCCACCAAAACTTTTTGCTTTCAGAATCAAACGTTGCTGTTGTTGGCATATTAGTTATTGCTACATCCGCTTTTGACAGATCCATATTTATTGCGCTTACAAAAAGCGAAACTGTATCTCCTAAGGAAATAGGAATAGGTCCGTCATTAAACACTCCTGGATAATTCCCACCTACGTTTATGCTTCTGGTTCCGCTGTTTGTGATCAGATCAACATAAGTGCTTTGATTCAAATACCCGCCTTCGCCAAAAACAGATCTTGGGTATGCCCTGTAGTACTGCGCAACCAGTTCTTTTAAATTAAAATCCCATTGTAGAGTCACATAAACTCTGGTTCCATCCTCAAGAGTAAGCGATTCATTCCCTCTACCATAGGTCGTATCTCCTGCAGCGTTAAGGTTAAAATTTCGATCGCCTGTATTTGAACCCTCTTCATTATAAAAGCGCTCAAAGAATCCGGATTTATAAAGTTCACCAGTATTAAAATCTCTGGAGTATGTATCCTGCCGAACAACTGCATAATATTCTCCTATTAATTCCCAGGTTCTTACAGTTCTGCTCGTCAGGCTTAATATTCCCTCAATAAGACTATATGTTCTTACTTCTATTTGATTCCCATTGATGTCGTATTCAAATTCGGTACGAATGATCGGTTCATCAATTGCTGGAGCTCCGTTTTGATCCAGGCTGTCAGAATAGACGCTGTAATATATTATGCTATCTACTACAGTTTCATCATTAGGATTTTGAAAAGTCCGATACAAACCTTGAGCAGCCCAAACGGTATCTCTCCACTCAAACTGTCGCCCTTCTATAAATTCATTCTCATAGACAAAATGAACACTGTCTCTTCCTTCTAACGCTTGTTTGTTGCTGTTCCAGTTTTTATAAACCTGATAAATGTATCTCCCGCCTTCTCCAAATTGTACATAGTCATAACTCCAGTTTTGTATGGTCATCAAAGAGTCTTGATTGAAGTATTTGTATGAACTCAGCTGATAATTCTCATTTGAAATGTTTCTCTGCACCGATTCAAGATAGTATTCCATAGAATTCGCGTCGTATTTCTCTTGAATTCTTAATGTATCCCAACCCATTTCATTTTTATAGCTCAATGTTCGAGAATATTTAAACCATCCGTTTGTTTGGTCATAATACTCGGAAAAACTTTCGTAGTCAGCACCATCAGCAGGCTCTTGGATATACGCTGTTCGGCTTCCGTAATATGGCTCTGTCTCCCAATTTCTGTAATACACCGTCTCTGATGTATCATTCCCGACATCTTTTACATTACTATAGTTGTGCCTATCCGGAAAAAGCCTCAAACTATCAGGATGCCATTTATACGATTCATTACTGTATAAGTAATCTCCTGAAGCAACATCACCTTCATACCAAAGCTGTCCATAAGATGAAGGGCGATACATAGAATCTTGCGGCGTTTTATGCTCTTCAAATCTCCACGTCGTGTCAGGATTATTTACAAAAGCCCCCTTTCTTTTAAGTTGATTGAATTCATTTAAAAAAGCATTCTTTTCTTCAATCCCGGCAATTAACACTTCATGATCAAGCATTCTTGTTTGTGGTGACACCTGATAGATAAAAGCCTTATGTGAAGCATTTATATATTGTGATTCGATCCAGTCGTTAACTGTTTTTGACTGTGCAAAAAGTGGCGAGGAAAAATACAGTACCCCTATAAATAGTATCGTTAATTTCTTCATCTTGATTCTGATTAATTAGTAGTAAACAGCTTAGCCAAATTGCTGTGTTATAAATTTCACTATTAATCAGTTGCTAATAAATCGCCCGAATGGGGTATTATAGACCAGTAATTTTATACGATGTCTCTTTTCAGCGCCAACCTTACCGCAGCTGCCCGTGAATTAACATGCATCTTCTTGTAGATATTCTTGATGTGAGTTTTTACTGTCCAGGGGCTCAAAAACACCTCCTCCGCAATTTCTTTATTTGTTTTTCCATCTATTACCTGTTCCAGAATTCTTATTTCAGCCGGACTCAAGTCAAAAGGAACCAAATCATTGCCAGAGTTTGAAGTGCTCTCATCGACAGGCTTCGAAACCATTCCGATCAACTTTCTAGCTATTGAAGGCGTGATTGGCGAGCCTCCCTCTCTCACTTCCTTCAATGATGAAACTACTTCCTCTATCGCGGTGTCTTTGAGCAAATATCCTGTAGCGCCTACCTGAATAGATTCAAATAAACGTTCGTCATCTTCAAAAACCGTAAACATGATAATATCAATGTCGGCATATTTCTCTTTGAGCTGAAAAGTCGCCTCTATTCCCGAAATTCCTGGTAATTCAATATCCATCAGAATTACATTTGGGATTTTGTCTTGTTCCGACTCATTCAGGTATTTTAAACACATTTCTCCTGAATCAGCCGTAAAAACTAACTCCAACTCATTATAAAAACCCAAAAGCTCTTTCAGTCTTTTCCGAAAAATATCATGGTCTTCAACAATGGCTACCCTAATTTTCTCACCCAGTTCTTTACCTTCCATAATCTGTATTTTTCAGAAATATCATAGTTACAAGAGTTATTAGCTATACCCCGAATTTGGTATTTATTATAAAGGAACTTTTACAAAGATCTCTGTTCCATTATCCGTTTCTACTGAAATCTCTCCTCCTAATTCCTGTGCTCTTTTTTTCATATTACCGAATCCATATCCTCCATTAAAAGAGCTCTTACTCCCTTTAAACGAGCCATCATCTTTAATTATAACGGACAGTATTTCTTTTTCCTGGCATAACTTAATATCAATATTTTCAGCTTCGGCATATTTCAATGTGTTTTGAGATGCTTCCTGAATGATCCTAAAAAGATTCAACGCCTGTGTAGATGAAAGCTTTGTTTTCTGATTCCCTGAAATTTCATAATTGAATGCCATAGACTCTGCAAAAGCAGTCTGGCTCTTAAAGTAGTTTTGAATATGGTCTTTGAAGGTCTCCAGATCAAGTTCGCTCTGATTCAAAGCCCAAATTGTTTCCCTCAATTGTTTAATGGTAACTTCGGCGTCCCCTTTCAGTGAACTCATCAAAGAAGATGACTTCTCTTTATTATCAATTTGATTGTATTTATCTGCTAAAGCTAAACCCGACATAATGTTGGCAAGTTGTGAACCAACATGATCGTGCAGATCTCTTGATATCCTTTCTCTTTCATTCCTGAGCTTATTCTCTATCTCCATTTTTCTGATCTGCTCTCGGAGTTTCTTTTGCGAAAAATAGCGTACTGACAGAATAACACCTGTTAATACAACGAGCGCCGCTAAAAACCGGAACCAGGCCGTTTGCCACCACGGAGGAGCAATTGTTATATTTAAACTCGTTCCTTCTTCATTCCAAAGCCCGTCGTTATTTGATGCTTTTACCATAAAAGTATACTCGCCCGGGGTCAGGTTTGGATAACCCGCAAAATTTCGGTTTCCAGAATACACCCAATCGGCATCAACTCCTTCCATTTTATACGCAAATTGATTCTGAGACGGGTTTTCGAAATCCAGTGATGCAAAATCAAAAGAAAGAAAGTTTTGATCGTAGGGTAATTTAATATTCTTCAGAGCTGTGGCAGAAGTGTCCGTTGATAGCGGCTCATCAAAAAGATTTATTCTTGTAATATACACCGGAGGAATTCGATCGTTCTTTTTGAGTTGTTCAGGATCTATAATGTTAAAACCATTAATACCACCAAATAACAATCTTCCATCTTTTAAAGGTAGGTAAGCCCCCGTGTTGAACTCATTATTTTGTAAACCATCCTCTTCTGTAAAAACTTCAAATAATTCTGTTTCTGTATCCAGCCTCGCCAGCCCGGAGTTTGTACTAGTCCAAATAAACCTAGAATCCTTCTCTCCTAAAATACTATAGGTACTGTTATTCGGAAGGCCTTCCTTCGTCGTGTACCTTTTTATCTTGTCTGTAACCGAATTCCATTGTGCTATTCCCCCACCGTAAGTAGCGAACCAAAAAGTGGTATCTGATTGCTGAAAAATACTTCTGGCGTCATTATGCGGAATCGAGCTTTCATTATCAGGATCGGAACTGAAATTCCTTATGGATTCAATTTCATTGTCCTGGATCGTAATTTTATCAAACCCTTTGTCGTTGGTGGCTATCCAAATATTTCCTGCTCTGTCTTCGTAAAATACCCGAATATGATCTGATGAAATACTTAGATCTTCATCACTTTTTATAGACGTCAGTTCCTCTATATTTAACGGATTCCCGGCAATTAATTCGTTCGGATTTTTTATAATCTGTATGCCATCACCTTCATAACCCAGCCAAAGCCAGCCTCTGGAATCTCGCAGAACAGTATGTAAGTTTTTACTTTTGATGAAACTATTATCACTTGTAAATCGCCGAGCTACAACCCTTGAATTCTTTTGAAGCTCGTTCGTGCTAATGAAAACCAACCCTCTTTCTACAGTCACGATCCAAAGACCGAGGGCTTCTTTTTCCAGTCCCCAAGCTCCTCTCACTTTTGTATTTATTAGTTTGTCATTAAGAGCATGTATTTTTCCTGAACTCTTTTCAAAAAACGAAACCTCCGCTCCGGTTCCTATCCAAAATCCTCTCTCATCTTCCTCAAAACCAAGCATAAAATCTGATTCTAATTCGTCGGGGTTAGTCAGGCTGTTAATGAGAGTTATTCCTTTCTTTTGTTCCAGCTTATAGAATCCGCCACCCCAGGTAAACACCCAAAGTTCCTCCTTCGGATCTTCATAAAGATATGTAGCACCCTGCAAATTTATTCCCGGGTCTAGTTTTGAGATCGTTTTCTCACCGGTGTACAGGTTTACAAACAAAAGCTGGTTACTTAGATAGCCTGATATCAAAAACCCATCTCTTTCTACAACCAAATTATCAGCAGTATTTCTTACCACTCCACTTTCTATGCTCTCTTTCAAGAATTGGGGAATAAATTCAGGCGACATCAATTCCAATCCCGTTGTAACATGATTTACCCAAAGATTCCCTTTTGAATCAACTTTCATATTTACTGTATTGGGAAATGGATTTGAATCAGAGAATTCAATTTGGATCGCATAAATAGCCTGATCTGAAGTAGGGTCTTCTATAAACTTCCCGACCTCTTCTTTTGGTAAGAAAAATAACCCATCTAAAGTAGACATTAGCATGCTGCCGTTTGCAAATTCTAAAAATGAATTTACGGACGTTCTTCTTCTTTCTGTTTCAACATCAACAATATTTGCTGGATAGTATATACTCGCTTCTGTATCTAGTATCCCTGTACTGTGTCCAAAAAAAGCTACCCAATAGTTGGCTTTGCTGTCCTCATAAAGCAGACTGATCTGTCTGTCCGGAAGGTTTGCCCCATCTGGTTTAAAGCCTTTAAATGTTTCTGTTACCGGTTCAAAAATATTGATTCCACCATCCCGCGTACTTATCCATAGGTTTCCGCTTTCATGTTGATGAATGCCGTGTATAAATCCATCCGACAAAGACAATGAATCTTTCTCATCCGGGCGGTAAACTTTCATTTGAAGACCATCAAATCTGTTTAAACCATCCAGAGTAGCGATCCACAGAAAGCCCCGTTCATCCATGGTTATTCCCAAAACAGTATTGTGAGACAAACCCTGATCAGTAGAATAGCGGGTCTTCTTGAACAAAGGTTGTGCCCACAATTCAAACAGAGAAAAAAGTAAGAGGATGCCGGTTAATAGTAATCTTAAAGCCATGGTATTAATTTGGTCTATAATACCATTTCGGAGCCTTACAGACCATTGCTACAGATTATTTTTTTAATACCATTCGCTTTTTATTCCACTTTTATTGATAATAAGGCCGTTAAAAGCACGATCTGGTTTCATAAAAGTCTTTGATAGGATCTTGCCCGTTATTTAAAATTTTCACTTGCGGGTTATAAAGAAAAAGCAGGCATATATTTGTTTTTAGTAATGAATAATTAATTCTTGTGCACTAAAGGAGTAATATGACGTTGGCTTCTTATTCAAAATTTCTTTTTTCAGCTTTTATTATTTCCTGTTTCAGCTTGCAAATTATAGCTCAGGAAACCGGTTCGTCTGCTCAACAAGAAGAGACCGTCGTACTACAGTTAAAATGGTACCACCAATTTCAGTTTGCCGGATATTATGCCGCGAACTTAAAAGGTTTTTATGCTGAGGAAGGATTACATGTTCAAATTAATGAAGGCAGTCCTTCCTCAAAATCGGTAGATAAAGTCTTATCAGGAGATGCCGATTTTGGGATTTTTGATTCTGAGTTGCTTGTTAATTATGCGAATGGAGACCCGGTTGTAGCGCTTGATGCTTTTTTCCAATCTTCTCCTGCTGCCATAGCGATAAAAAATCCTTCTCATACCAACTCGCTGTCAAAACTGGCCAATTCCGTAATAATGGTAAATTCTCTTATCGGGTTGAGCGAGCTTAAAGCAATCTTTATTAAAGAAGGAATTTTTGTTGAAGACCTTAATATTTATCAAGGAGAGTATAGTTTTGAAGAATTTGTAAGTAATGACAGTATTGACGCTATTCATGCTTACTACACCGTAGACATTCCCAAAATGCAAAACGACGGACTAGAGCTGGACGTGATTTTCCCTTCCATGTATGGAGTGGATTTCTATGGAGACGTCTTATTTACAAGTGCATCTTTTCTGAAAAGTAATCCCGAGATCGTTCAAAAATTTCGAAGAGCTACAAAGCGTGGTTGGGAATATGCTCGAAATAATCAAGATGAAATTGTAGAATATATTTCAGAATTACCCTGTGTAGTTGATAGAGGAATGACAAAAGAAGTTTTAACTACAGAAGCTGAAAGAACATGGAAAGTAGCAATACCTGAGGTGGTTCCCTATGGCTACATGAACCCGGAAAGATGGTACAAAATAGCTGACTATTACACCGAAGCTGGCTTGGTTTCTTCAGATCTGGATCTGAAGGATTTTTTAATTCAACCGGAACATACTTTATTAGAGCCCTACTTCCCTTTTCTAAAGTACTTTTTTATTGGGCTTTTGCTTATTTCAATTGCAGTTTCTCTTTGGCTTATAATGCTTCGTAAAGAAGTAAAAAGACAAACCCAGTTATGGAAGTCAGAATTTTATGAACGCCAAAAAACTCAACAAAAGCTAGATGATAAAAACAAAGAGTTTGAAACACTTATTGAGAATATTCATGATAGCTTATTTACCATGACTGCTGAAGGAGTTTTCACTTACATAAGCTCCAATATTGAAAAAATAACCGGATATAAGCCTAACGAGATCATCAACAAAAAATATGCTCCGTTTTTTCCAAAAAATTCGTTGCCCGGTTTATATAAACGGCTTAAAGCCCGTATTAAAAATGACCTTGATGATGTCGCTGTCATCGAAATTGTTCATAAAAATGGTGCACAACGCTGGGTTACTGCATCAACCAAAGTTTACGATCATCCGGTAAATGGCATCGTTGTTCAGGGCACCATTCAGGACGTAACCGGAAAAGTGGCCGCCCGACGTGCACTCAACCTTTCAGAAGAACGTTTTCGAAAGCTTACAGAGCACTCGCCTGTTGGAATTTTCATTATTTCAAAAGGGGAATACATTTATGTAAACAGAAAATATGCGGAGATGTTTAGGGGCCGGCCGTCAGACTTGATAGGTAAAGAGATAAACTTAGAATTCCTTCATGAAAGTGAACGGAATATAATCTTTGAAAAAATGGAGAAATTTAACTCTGGTGAGCTCGATTCCTCCAACCAACTTTGCAGGGCATACGACAAATACGGAAAAGAGCTTTTCATTCATTTTTATCCTTCAATAATAGATGTTAGCGGAGAGCGGCTATTATTTGGCACAGCCTTAGATGTTACGCAACGCATGTCTGTACAAAAGTCGTTGGAAGAACAAGAAGAGCGTTTTCGATTACTCACCGAGAAGTCTTTTACAGGCTTTGTATTGATTCAGAATGGTGACATCGTATATATAAATCCGCGTTATTGTGAGATAATAGGTTATGAAAAAGACGAACTTACTAAAGCTGAAGACCTTTTTAAGATTACCCATAAAGACGATATTGGAGAAGTAAAACAAAGTATTGAAGACCGAAAAAAGGGTCTTATTGACCATGTTCATTATCAATGCAGAATGCATCATAAAAATGGAGGCATTGTTTACTGTGATGTTTACGGAAGCATTGTAACCATAAATGGTAAGGAAGCAATTATGGCCTCTATTATGGATATAACTGAGTCTGTGATCAACCGAACAGAGTTAGAAAGCTCCGTAAAAGAAAAAAATATTCTGCTTGCTGAAATCCATCATCGGGTTAAAAATAATATGGCTGTTGTTTCCGGCTTAATGGAACTACAGAAGTATAAAACCAATGACGAAGTTGCCCGCTCACTTCTCAATGAAAGCCAATTGCGTATCAAAACCATCGCAATGATTCATGAGAAACTCTACCAATCAGAATCATTTTTGGAAATTCCGTTTGGCGAATACTTAACCAGTCTTATCGAAACTATATCACAGTCTCTTTATCAGGAAAACTCAAATATCTCGTTAGTTGAAGAATATGACGACGTTCAGCTGAATATCAACCAGGCTATCCCTGCCGCTCTTTTTGTTAATGAAGTTATAACAAACTGCTTCAAGCATGCTTTTCCAAATAATGAACCCGGGACTGTTAAAATTACAGTAAAAATAAAACCCGGTAATACTATTCTTATAAGTATCTCGGACAACGGCATCGGACTTTCAGAAGATTATGACTCATCAGCTTCATTGGGAATGACCCTTATTCATAATCTAAGCCAACAAATTGACGCTGATCTGTCCATTTCATCTCAGGACGGTACTTGTTTCGAAATTCTATTCGCTAAAGAAACCGAGGATGTTCTTTTGGACGCGTACTAACTCTTTTTTAATATAATTAATCATTGTTCGCCTTCCATCATTTAAACATTTATCTTCTCAAACAGAAAATTATAAACTTCAGTTTACATCAAAATGGATCTGCAATTACAGGGAAGAGTTATACAAATTTTAGAAGAACAATCTGGCCAAGGAAAAAACGGAACCTGGAGAAAGCGAGATTTTATTCTTGAAATTCCCGGCAAATATCCCCGTAAAATATGCATTACTCAATGGGGTGAAAATATCGATACACAAGCCGTTCAGCAGAATGCAGAAGTAACCGTTTCTATTGACATCCAAAGCCGAGAATATAAAGGCAATTGGTATACTGATGTAAAAGCATGGAAAGTTGAACAGGGTTCGGCATCACAACAAGAACAAACTCCACCACCGCCCAGCACCGAAGGATTTACGCTCGATAAAGACTTTGATGATATGGATGACGATCTTCCGTTTTAAATAATTTGTTTCAAGAACTTGACCTAACCACAAAGAACACAGAGAATAATTAACCTTCTTCATCTCACAACCTTTGTGTACTCCGTGGTTTATTTATCCGATCAATTCTTAACCCGCTGCGGGATAAATCCCTGGCTGATGTACCTGACTAAATCTGATGCTCAACCAACATTCAGTATCAAGTTCACCAGAGAGGACTTTAGTCCGACCGGTTACCTATTAATGAGATTAAACATACAAACGCAGGGCTGAAGCCCTTGCTAGCTTATGTACGGGGTTTTAAAAATCCTCCTTCGAAGGGAGATTTAGAATCTTCGTATCAATTCTCTGCTCCCCTTGCTCCCCTCAAATCCTCTGTGCTCTGTGCTCTGTGGTTTATTACTTTTATTCGACCTGATACCGCATTACAACACCTGAAAGGGTAACTTCTGCCCGTTGGGTAATCTCTGAATTAGAGAGGTTGTCAAAAGCCATGACCGGTCCTGTTGACGGTTGCGCTGTTAATACGACCATTGAATTAGTCGCTGATTCGATGTTAAATATTGCATTACCATTTCGTGCGATCATTCCGGTAGCATCTATTGAGTCTGTTTGAAACGCAATCTTATCGAATGTTACGCCTACAAAAGATTTACTTCCTCCGCCCATGCCTCTTGGTTTTTGATAATACGCCTGCATCTGCGCCGCTATTACGGACAGATCAACCCGAACAGCGTCAATATTGTTTTGCTGTAATGTACTGGACATTGTGTTAATTGCCACCACTGTTGCTACTCCGGCAATCACAGTTACCACTAAAATCAACAGGATTTGTTGTTGTCCCATTTTTAACCTTACTCTTTAATTGTACCTTAATCGTATAAGTTTACCCCTTTATGCTATGATATAGTAGTGAGATTTACCTAATGTTAAAAAGCTTCAAGACTTTAAAGCTTTCCCTTCAATTCTAATGTTTCATTAACCACTACAACTGGACGGGAGTTCCGAACCGTACTCAACGCTTATAAACGATAACCACAGAGGCCACAGAGACTAAATACTTTCCCCCAAAAACCCTCCGTGCTCTCTGTGGTTAATCCAATCCCCAGCCTTTCCTGACCCACCCTTGTTCCCTCCCTAACTTTAGGGAGGGAGACTCTTAAACCAGATCAGATATCAATATTAAAGTTCCCTTCCCTCAAAAACCCTCTGTGTCCTCTGTTGTTAATCCAATTTCCGGCCGTTCCAGACCCCAAATCCCATCCACACAAACGCAGGGCTGAAGCCCTTGCTAGCTTATGTACGAGGTTTTTAAAAAATCCTCCTTTGAAGGAGAAACAGATGAGGTCAAAACATATAACCGCAGAGAATAACTAAGTTCCTTCATCCCTAAACCCTTTGTGCACTCCGTGGTTAAAACAATTCCCAGCCTTTTCTAACCCACCCTTGTTCCCTCCCTAACTTTAGGGAGGGAGACTCTTAAACCAGATCAGATTTTAATATCAAAGTCCCCTTCCCTCAACGAAGGGAAGGGACAGGGATGGGTTTCTTTTCAACACCTTGAACTACCAAAAATCCTTTGTGGTTTTAAGTGACTTTTCGCCTCACCGACCTCCCCGAATTCTACTCACATTCTCCTTCCTGGCCAGCTCGCCCCTCCTTCATAAGGAGGGGAATTCATAATCACATTCAACAATTTAGAACAACGAGTCCTTCTCCTTATCCAAGGAGAAGACAGAAGAGGTCAAACCAACCACAAAGAACACAGAGAATAATTAAGCTTCTTACCTCCAAAAACCCTCCGTGCTCTCTGTGGTTAAAACAATTCCCAGCCTTTTCTAACCCACCCTTGTTCCCTCCCTAACTTTAGGGAGGGAGACGCTTAAACCAGATCAGATATTAATATTAAAGTTCCCTTCCCTCAGCGAAGGGAAGGGACAGGGATGGGTTTCTTTTCAACACCGTGAACTACCAAACCCCCTGTGCTCTCCGTGGTTAAAACTATTCCCAAACCCTTTGTGCTCTCTGTGGTTCACTTTCCGTGGTTTATCCCATTAATTTACTTTCGTGTTTCTGTGCTTTTGTGGCTATAATAAAATGAACTCAAAATTGATTTGATATGCGCCAACTCGTTTATACCAAAACCGGAAGTTATGATGTCCTGCAGGTTCAGGAAGTACCTGATCTGACTCCAAACAACGACGAACTCCTCATTCAGGTAAAAGCATCGGGATTGAACTTCGCAGATATACTCGCCCGAAAAGGACAATACCCCGACGGACCAAAAACGCCGTGTGTGATGGGTTATGAAGTAGCGGGAATCGTTACAGAAGTTGGCTCAGAAATAGATAAAAGCTGGATCGGCAAAGAAGTGATCGGTTTATGCCGATTCAAAGGCCAGGCGGAACAAGTAGTGTTGAAAGAAAAACAAGTGTATGAAAAACCGGCATCGCTTTCTTTTGAAGAAGCGGCTTCCATTCCGGTTACCTATTTAACCGCTTGGGCGTTGTTGGTAGCCATGGGCGGACTCCAAAAAGAAGAATCCGTTCTCATTCACAATGCCGGCGGTGGAGTTGGCTTAGCTCAACTGGATATTGCCAAACACATTGGCGCCAAAACCTACGGAACGGCCAGCGAGCGCAAGCACGAATTCCTGAAAGAACGCGGTCTGGATCATCCCATCGATTACAGAAACAAGGAATGGTTCGATGAACTCATGAAGCTGACCGATAAACGCGGTGTGGAACTGATCACCGATCCTTTGGGCGGCGACGAATGGAAGAAAAGCTACCGAGCGTTACGTGCTACCGGTCGGTTGGGAATGTTTGGAATTTCCGTTGCCAGTATAAATTCCTCCGGTGGATTAAGAGCCAAGTTTGAACTCATAAAAACGGTGCTGAAGATGCCGACCTTTAAGCCGCTTTCACTGCTGGATAAAAACCGTGGAGTCTATGGCGTAAACCTCGGACATTTATGGCATGAATCCGATAAAGCCGCTTTATGGATGAAAGCCATTTTAGATGGCGTAGAAACCGGCTGGGTTCGACCGCATGTAGACAAAACCTTCTCCCTCGAAGAAGCCGGCGAAGCCCACCGCTACATTGAAGAGCGGAGGAATATCGGGAAGGTTGTTTTGGTTTGTTGATTTTATTTCAAAAGATGACAGTAACTGACACCCATCATTTTTATATTCACAAAAGTTAATTTTATTTGTGGCTGATAGACATTCAAAAGCACAACGTTCAAAAAACATGAAAGCTGTCAAGTCAAAAGACAGCAAAATTGAATTGCTTTTAAGAAAAGAGCTCTGGAATAGAGGTCACAGATACAGAAAGCATTATAAAAAGATACCCGGCAAACCCGACATCGTTTTTGTAGGAAAAAAAGTAGCTGTCTTTTGTGACAGTGAGTTTTGGCACGGCAAGAATTGGAATGAAAGGAAAAAGGATTTTAAATCGAACAAAAAGTTTTGGCATTCCAAAATTGAAAGAAATATTGAACGCGACAAAGAAGTAAACGAGATACTTGAAAACTTAGGCTGGACAGTATTGCGGTTCTGGGGAAATCAAATCAAACAAGATTTAGACCGTTGCGTTTCGTTAATTGAAGAAGAGTTAAGAAATAATGAATAAATATTCTAACATATTTGATAAAGATTTCAAGAAAACAATTGATTACAATAAAGCTGATGAATTTGCTTACGTAACTCATTTTCTACAAAATCTAGGCGCTAACTCCGCAGAACCCTTTTCTGAAGTTGCTTTAGAAACTCTTCTGTCAAATGAAGTTTTAAATTCTAGAGTCTTAAACGGAGACTCTCTTACATACGATAATCCTAGAAAACTAGCGCAAAGCTTAACTTTAGATTTGGAGTTCGATGTTCCATTTCCTCCTCCTGAAAATGATCAATTTACATTTATAGATTTATTTGCAGGAATTGGTGGTTTCCGATTAGCACTACAAAGCCTCGGGGGAAAATGTGTATTTAGTTCAGAAATAGACAAGTATTGTAAGAGAACTTACGAAGCTAACTTTGGGGAAATACCTTTCGGAGACATCACTAATTTTACTGATGAAAAAATAACTGACGAAGAAATTGATAAAACTATTCCCGACCATGATATAATTGCTGCGGGATTTCCATGTCAAGCTTTTTCTATTGCCGGGAAAAGAGGCGGATTTAATGATACACGAGGCACTTTGTTTTTTGATGTAGCAAGAATCATTAAAGCTAAGAGACCTAAAGCTTTCATTCTCGAAAATGTAAAAGGATTAGTTAGTCACAAAGGGGGTAAGACTTTAGCAACAATTCTTAACGTTCTCCGAAATGACCTTAACTATTTTGTACCCACTCCAAATGTATTAAATGCAAAAGATTTTGGAGTTCCACAGAACAGAGAAAGAATTATTATTGTCGGCTTCAGAAGTGATCTTGAAGTAAATGAGTTTAACTTCCCTGAGCAAAATGTTGATGGATCTGAATTTATAACCGGTTCTTCTTTTGGTGAAATAAAGGAAAAATCGGAAGTTTCAGTTAGATATTATCTTTCAGATGTTTACTTAAACACTCTTGAAAAACATCGAAAGCGTCACAAGAGCAAAGGAAACGGCTTTGGTTATCAAATTATTAATGAAGATGAAACGGCAAATGCTATTGTTGTCGGCGGCATGGGAAGAGAAAGGAACCTCATCATTGATAATCGCTTAACTAACTACAACCCGGTTACAAATATTAAGGGGAAAGTTAACAAGGAGGGTGTAAGAAAAATGACACCCAGAGAGTGGGCAAGATTACAAGGCTTTCCTGATACTTACAAAATCGATGTAGTGAGTGATACACAGAATTATAAACAGTTTGGAAATTCCGTTGCAGTTCCAGTTATTCAAGCTGTTGGTTCTGAAATCATTAATAAACTCAAAGCTTAGATGTCCTATTCAGGAAACAAAGGTGAATGGAGTGAAATTTATACTCTTCTAAAATTAGCTGGTGAAAAAAGAGTTTTTGCTGGTGATGCTAATCTGGATAAAATTGACAATCTCTTTTATCCTATTTTAAAAATTATACGGTCCGAAAAGGATGAAACTTTTTTCTACACTTTAGATTCAAAGATAATAATTAAAAATTCTAGCGATGAGATAATTGATTCTTTTTCTTTTAAAGAGTTCTCTGAAAAAGCGCTTGAACTGCTTCATAAAATTAAATCTCTTGGGCGTAACAAATCATCTATTCCTGAATTTGATTCTTTTCTTAGATCAATACAGTGCCTTAACCTAAGTGCAAAGAGTAGTGAGAAGCGAGATCTCACTTTAATCGTTCATGATCCTATCACCCAGCATGAACCAAAACTTGGTTTTAGCATTAAGTCTAGACTTGGAGCTCCTGCAACTTTAATCAATTCTACTATTGGAACTAACTTTGAGTTTGAAATTCTTGACTCTTTATTGAGTAATGAAATAATTAATCAAATTAATAATGACAATAAGCCAACAAAAGGTAAAATTCAGAGGCGTTTTCAATCAATTTTAGATAATGGTGGGAGATTAAGGTTCCATCAAATTATTGAAAAAACTTTTTCCCAAAATTTAAAAGTAATTGACTCTAACCTTCCTTTAATTATCTCGGAATGTTTGAAATTATACTACAGTGGAACTGCAAGAAAAATTCCAGAAATTGTCGATCACTTAAATACAATAAACCCTTGCGAATATGATCTAACTGATGAGCATCCTTTCTATAAATATAAATTAAAAAGGTTGCTTTACGATTCTGCTCTAGGAATGGTTCCTGCAACTCCTTGGAGGGGAATAATTGATGCAACTGGTGGTTACTTAGTAGTTAAAGAAGATGGGGAAATTCTTTGCTACCATGTTTATAACGAAAATGAATTTCAAGAACAGCTTTTTCAGAATTCTTATTTCGATACTCCATCGAGTACAAAACATAAGTTTGCTTCTATTTATAAACGAAATGATAAACTCTATTTTAGACTGAACATATTGGTTAAGTTTCGTTAGGATTAAATCAAAAAATGAACTCCTTTTGGTTGGTCACCCCACCAAAACCAACTCCTCCTGCGGGGCGATCAAATACTCCGCGCCGTTCTCGATGATCACCACTAATTTTTATCAATACGCCAAGATTCTTTTAAGTTCTGTATTCAGGTAATAATGCTTTCCGCTTATTTCTTTCTTCTCACGTAAGCGAAGTTCTACGAGTTTAGCCAAATAATCTCTTGCTGTATTCTCTGCATAGATCCCGGCATCCGTCAAATGGTTCACTTTTGTAAACGGTTGGGTAAACAATGCGAGACGTGAGCTCTTTCTTATTTTAATGCCCAAATCCGAGCAAACATTAATTATTCTGATTTTTAATGTCTGCTTCGGTTGGGCTTAAAATATTCAACTTGCTAAAAAAAATTACATCAGATTTTTTGTTTCAATCCACCAAAACCAGCTCCTCCTGCGGTGCGATCAAATACTCCGCACCGTTCTCGGTGATCACCACCATTTCTTCTACGCTGATCGTTTTTGCACTGCTTAAGTTAATCAACCCCGGCGTTCTACTGATTTACAATATCAATAAGCTCCCTGAATATATATACTGCCGGTTTACGCCCGCTGGCTTCTTCTAAAATAGAGATGATCCCTTCATCTCTTAAAGTGCTTAAAATCCGTGCACTGCTTGCTTTAGGTATTCCTGTAAATCTCTTGAATTCCGAAGATGAAAAAATAGGTGCAGTAAAAATACCATCTAATGACTGAAGTGCATACTGAGAATGTGTGCTTTCAACAACCTTTTGCTTCATTTGTTCATAAAGGTTAAGAATACTTCGTGCTTTTTCTGTATTTGCCCTGGCTTGTGTATCAATGGCTTTTAAAAAGAACTGTATCCATTCTTCCCAGTTACCATCATCACTAATAGCTTTTAAGTGATCATAGTATTCATCTCTGTGCTTTTCCAGATAAGCACTTATATAAAACATTGGCTGGTGAAGAATATTTTTAGAATGAAGGTATAGTGGCACTAAAATTCTTCCAATTCTTCCGTTTCCATCTAAAAAAGGATGTATGATTTCAAACTGTGCATGTATTATTGCCACTTGTACTAAGGCATCATCATCTTCAGCATGCAGGTATTTTTCATACGCGTCAAGGTTTTCCATTAATTTTAATGGTGACGGTGGCACATATCGCGCTTCTTCTATGGCTGTACCCGGCTTTCCTATCCAGTTTTGTATGTTCCTGAATGCACCTCTGGATTTGTTTTCACCACGCACACTATCCAACAATATTGAATGCATTCTTTTCAATAAGTTCAGGCTCATTGGGCGCTCTTCAAGCTCTGCTACTGCAAACGCCATTGCCTTTCTGTAGTTTATTATTTCCCGAATATCCTGATAATGTTCTGTTTCTCTGTTTGGATCTGCTTCAAACTTTAATACTTCTTCTAAAGTAGCTTGTGTGCCTTCAATTTTGGATGATAGTACCGCTTCTTGTGTAGTTAATGGCGATAATAGAACAGCAGGATTTGGAATGGATTGTAATAAACCATCATATCTGGCAATAGCTCTGTTCGCAGGGCCTAAAATCCGTTGGAATTTTTGCCAATCCAGATTTTTAATGGGTAAGTCGTGTGGAATAAATGGTTTCACGCTTTATTTCCTAAAGAAGTTTGTGTATCACTTATAAGACGTTAAACAGTTTGTGTGTCAAAAACAAATAAATATGCAACACAAAAGATCTTTCGTTGCATGAGTGAGACACAAATTAACTATCTATGTGATACCTTACTCCACCAAAACCAACTCTTCCTGTGGGGCGATCAAATACTCCGCACCGTTTTCGGTGATCACCACCATTTCTTTCCTCTTCCATCCAAAGATAATTACTGAGCTTTAACCGGTAAAGCATCTCGCAATATAACCCGCAAAATTTATCTTTTATTATTCATTAATAAAGAAGATATTATACTGTCTTATATATATTTACGACAAATTTTAAACTCGTAATTTAACCCGCATAATAGTAGCGATGTATAACCGCCCAACACAAATGGAACCCTTATTTCCAAAAGAAGAAAAAGCTCTTGTGGATCTATCAATGAAGGTGTATGCGGAAGCTGCTGAGCTCGGTGGAATGGTTCATCCAATAACGAGAAAAGAAATTGCGCGCTTACTTCGGCGTATCAACAGTTATTATTCTAACCTGATAGAAGGGGAATCCACAACTCCGGCGGATATTGAGAAAGCAGTAAAAGAAGAATACAACAAAGACGAAGAAAAAAAACGCCTGCAACTGTTAAGCCGGGCTCATATTGAAGTTCAAAAATTAATAGATGATCGCTTTGAGGAAAATGAAGACATTAATGTGTGTTCCACTGAGTTTATCTGTTGGATACATAAAGAGTTTTATGAGCGTGTTCCTGAATCTTTTTTAGCAATCAAACATCCGGACAAAAACACAATCATAACTATGGTTCCGGGTGAGTTAAGGAGGGAAAATGTAAGTGTTGGCACTCATATAGCTCCAACATGGGAGAGTGTGCCGCGCTTTCTTAAACATTTTGAAGAGGCCTACACATCCGATTCTGTACTGGGACATAAAAAACTGATCGTAGCTGCGGCAAGTCATCATCGATTAGCATGGATCCATCCTTTTTTAGATGGCAACGGACGGGTTACCCGCTTATTTACTTATGCTTTTATGCGAAAGGCCGGCATAGCATCTCATGGGCTTTGGACCCTCTCCAGAGGATTAGCCAGGAAAACAGAGAATTATAAGAATATGTTAGCCAGTGCAGATAGTGAACGAGAAGGAGATTATGATGGCCGTAGCAACCTGTCGGAACGAGCACTCACCGGGTTTACTACTTTTCTGTTTAAAGTGGCTGACGATCAAATTTCATATCTGAAGAAATTACTGGCATTGGAAGCTCTTTACAATCGTATAAAAGGCTATGTTGCCATGCGCGCAGATAATATGCTTCCGGATGAAAAACCACTGCGGGAGGAAGCAACGTATGTGTTAGCTGAAGTAATGATGCGCGGAGAAATAGCCCGTGGTGAAGTTCCCCGTTTAATTGGATTAGGAGAACGATCCGCAACAGCTCTTATTAAACAACTGCTGGAGGAGGAATTGGTGGTTTCTGATTCACATAAAGCTCCTATACGATTTCATATTCCGGCTAAAGTAGTTGGCTATTATTTCCCTGATTTATATCCGGCGGGAAGTATCTGATTGAACGTTACCTTTTACCTCCCACCAAAACCAACTCCTCCTGCGGTGCGATCAAAAATCTTGCGCCGTTTTCGGTGATAACTGCCATTTCTTCCACGCTGATCGTTTTAGCTCCACCTTTTTCTAATGTCCAGGCATGGAAGCCGTCGAATGCGAAGACCATTCCTTCTTTTAAGACTTTTTGTGCCGCCGGACGTAAACTCGGCGACTGCGATCCTCCCAGATTTGGTCCCACATCATGAGCAACATATCCTACCGGATGTCCGGTGCTCCACGGCACGTATTCTGAGTTGTTGGCGTTCATCACTTCGCGTTGCGCCGCATCTACATCCACTCCTTTTACTCCGGGCTTCATGGCATTGAATGCCGCGCGATTTCCGGCTTTGGCAGACTCCCAGTAAAACTGAATATCTTCCGGAGCTTCCGTTTCTCCCTCTTTCAGCACATACGCAAACCGTTGGATATCACTCACCCAGCGACCATATAATTTGACCCCGAAATCTGTCTGAATTACATCTCCGCCCATAATTACTTTATCGGTCGCATGAGAATGACCACGATCCGGTCCGGAATTCACATTCGGATTTTGGGTTGGATTCCATGCTTCGCCCACTCCGTATTCTTCCATCTTTGCATCCAGAAAAGCAGCTACATCGGCATCGGTCGTCACGCCCGGCTCTATCATTTCGTAGGCTTCCAGTTCCCATGCCGCCGTCAGTTCAGCTGCTTTTCTTAGGATCTCTACTTCCGCCGGCAATTTTACCGACAGCCATTCATAGATCAGTTCATCCGAAGAAACCACTCTTTTACTCAATTCGGAACCAAGTTGGTTTTCCAGATTCATTCGCTGGGTGTAGCTCAATCCATCTGCCTGAGCGCTGCCGGTACTTGAGTTTATGGCGATCGTTTTAAAATCCTTTTCTTTTATAAATTCCACCGCCATACTTACAGCCGATTTCCCTCTTTCAACCGGAATTACTTCGTCGTGAATGTCTAATTCATCCAGCGCTGTGGATTCTCCTGATGGCGAAAATACTTTGGAATGAAAACCTTCGCTGTCTCTGTAAAATAAAAAAGCCGCCGTTCCGCCCGCGTTTTCTCCCCCGATGTGATCGGCGATCGGGTCGTTATTGTTTTCCCTGCAGATCACGATCCAAAGATCAACACCCGCTGCTTCCATGGCTTGTGGCAACAAGGTATTAATGCGTTCTTTTCGAATTTCCGGCCAGGGCGATTCTCCCCATTCTATGGGTGGTTTATTATCAGGAGCACAAGCGGAAACGAAGATCAGGAGAACAAATAAATATCGGATCATATAACAATGAGTTTTGGGGTAAAAAGGAATATCAGGTTTTGGGAACAGGAAACAAAAAGTGAGCCCGGATTTGTATACACATTCGGTTGTGGTCATTGCACATTCGGTGTGGCCATTACACATTCGGTGTGGCCGTTACACATTGCATGTAGGGGCGAATCGCGATTCGCCCCTACATGCAATTGAACCCAATAAATCATCCGCAAACACACCTGGAAAAACCTCGGGGATATTTTTTGTAAGGAATGTCGTCTCAACCCGTCTA
>Ga0207417_1000057_pt1 | contig 51806 bp, 54 predicted proteins | sample MalvirmetagMSP82_FD_184225 | JGI IMG/M metagenome (GOLD analysis project Ga0207417, IMG submission 184225) | Marine viral communities from the Deep Pacific Ocean - MSP-82 (SPAdes) | ecosystem: Environmental > Aquatic > Marine > Oceanic | place: Pacific Ocean | collected 2011-04-19
TTACTGATCCTGCTGCTGGCCGGCTGCAGCACAAGCCCCAAGTGGCCTGCCGCTGACGACAGTACGGCGTCGCTGCAGACGCGCACGGTGCTGAACGACGTCCCCTTCTATCCCCAGGAGCTTTACCAGTGCGGCCCGGCTGCCCTGGCAATGATGCTCAACAGTCAGGGCCTGAATACCAATCCGGACATACTGCGAGATCTGGTGTATATACCCGGCCGGGAAGGCTCTCTGCAGGTGGAAATGGTGGCCGGGGCACGGTCCCACAACATGTTGGTCTATACCCTGGATGGCGAGCTTGAGAGCCTGCTGCGTGAGGTGGAGGCCGGCAACCCGGTGCTGGTCATGCAGAACCTGTTCTACAACTGGTGGCCACAATGGCACTTTGCGGTTGTGATGGGTTTTGATCCGGAAAAGCAGACCATCATCCTGCACACGGGCACCCGCGAGCGTCACGAGACCAGCGTGGAAGTGTTCGCCAACACCTGGGCCAGGTCCGATAACTGGGCGGCGGTGATCCTGCCGCCGGACCAGATCCCGGCGACGGCGACGGCACTGCAGTACCTGAGTGCCGCCAACGACCTGGAAACCACCGGGCGCACCAATGCCGCCATGACCGCCTATCGCACAGCCGAACGCCGCTGGCAGGATCAGCCCGCCGCCATTCTGGGCCAGGGCAACATCGCCTACACCCGCCAGCATGTGCAGCAGGCCCGCAAGCACTTTGACCGACTGGTTACAAAATTCCCGAACGAAGCGGTGGGCTGGAACAACCTTGCCCACACTCTGGGTGAGCTGGGCTGCAACGAGGAAGCTACCGCCGCGCAACAGTGCGCAGCCGCGCTGGCACCGGATCGCTTTGAATCACAAGTGGAATCGGCATCAGACCGAGTACATCCAGACCGCTGCTCCGTGCCGACCTGCCCTGCCCTACCTCAAACCAAGGATTGAGGGGCTAGCGAGGCTTCCGGAATAAGGCCACGTCCTTTCTTGGCACCACCAACTCCCACCCCAGCTGATCGCCGATAATCGCCAGCGTGCGCTCCCGGTAGAACACCACATGGGTGGGATCACGCCGGTAGTGCCAGTTGGCAAAGCGGGCGTCGTCGGTCTGGAAACAGGTCATGACGCCGAGCCAGCCACCGGGTTTGAGCAGGCCATCCATTTGGCGGAAGACCTGGGCCGGCTGATGCAGATGCTCAACCACCTCGGTGCAGGTCAGGAAATCATACTGGCGCTTCAGCGCCTGATCGGAGTCGTTGAAAAAGGGATCGTAAAGGCTCATCGCCATGCCCGCCTCGGTGAGCATGCCGGCAAGTGCCGGCCCTGGCCCGCAGCCAAAGTCCAGGCCCACCATTCCCGGCTGGAGACGTTCCAGCAGCGGTTCGGTCAGCTTGCTCAGGAACTTTCGATAGCCGGGATCCTCAGCTTCATTTTCATGGAAATCGTAGATCGCCCGTTCCTCAGAGGTTGACAGGCGGCAGCCGTGCGCCAGCAAAGTGGCCTCACAGACCTGACAACGCAGGTATTGCTGAGCCTTGACCACCTGGAAATCCTCCAACTGGCCCTGCTCGCACACCGGGCACTCAGTCATGGTGTTGCAACACACTCATCTGCCAGGCCGGCCGCCGCTTTCATTGCCTGATCCAGCTCGGCGTCCGACAGCGGCTCTGCGCTGATGGCTTCCAGTCGGGACAACTCACGGGCGTCGCTTTCTGATATAGACAGTGAGCCGTCGACCATATTCAGGGTCCGCCAGCCCTCAAGGCAGTGAACTACAGCCTTGAAACGCTCAAAGCGGCTGTCCATCGCCAGCGCCATGAGCGATTGCTCGTCGAACTGGATCTCGGGGTGAACTCGCCAGCCCAGGCTGACGTAGCCCTGCCCTTCGTTTCTAACCAGTTGCCACGGCTGCTCCTGGATGTCCGGCGCGGGGGCTACCGTCTTCTGGTGATGGTGATCGTGGGCATGGGGTGAGCTGACTGCGGGCAGGCTGGTTTCGCCATCCAGCCACTCGGACCTAAGCCGGCCATGATTGGTTCTGAAAATCGCCTTCTTAGCCGGCGCCAGGGCAGCGGCCCAGCGATCAAAGCCTTCGATTTGCTCCGGCGAAGCCACATCCGTTTTGTTAGCCACCAGAATATCCGCGGCCGCCACCTGATCCCGAAACTGAACGTTCTCCAGCACCCGGGTGTCTTCCAGTTTGCGCGGATCCACCAGGGTAATTACGGGGCCCAATGCCAGCACGTCGGCGTAGTGCTCCCCGGTCAGGGTTTCCAGGATTTTTGCCGGGTGCCCAAGGCCGGTGGGCTCGATGATCAGGCGGTCTGGCTTGGCCTTGTGGATCAGCATATTGAGACCAATCTGCATGGGCAGACCGGCAACACAGCACATGCAGCCACCAGGCACCTCCCGAATGAAGGCGCCCTCAGTCTGGAGCATGGCGCCGTCGATGCCGACTTCGCCAAATTCATTGACGAGCACGGCCCAGACCTCACCCTCAGGTTTGGTTTTCAGCAGATCCAGTATGGCGGTGGTCTTGCCAACACCGAGGAAACCGAGGATCAGGTTGGTAGGAATAGGTTGCTTCATGAAAGGGGTTCTAACCTCATTGGTTCTTTTGGTGCACCAGCCGGTCCAGCCGCAGCCGCTCGCGATCATCGAATAGTCGCCGACTGCCCCAGGATACTGCCATCAGGGTGCCGAATCCGGTGCCGACGGTAATCGTGAGCATCACCAGGATCTGGTATTTCACCGCAACGGCGGGTGGGCTGCCAGCCAGAATCTGGCCCGTCATCATGCCGGGCAGGCTGACAATGCCAGCGGCGGCCATGGCGTTGATAGAGGGCATCATACCGCTGCGCATGGCGTGTCGGCGAATATCTTCCAGAGCCTGGCTCCAGGGCTCCCCGAGCATCAGCCGGTTTTCGATGATCGAGCGCTGGCTCCATACCGACTCGTTCAGCCGATCCAGGCTCAGAGCAACGCCGGTCATGGTGTTGCCCAGCATCATGCCCAGCAGCGGGATAGCATACTGTGGCGCGTACCAGGGCTCTGGCCCGATCACCACCACCAGGGTCAGCACCGTCACGGTGAACGAGGACACAAACATGGCGCCGGTACCAATACCGAACGCCCAGACACCGCGCAGGCGTCGCTGCTGCCGCGCCATCACTTCACGGCCGGCCACCAGCAGCATGATTAGCGCCAGCAAGGCAATCCAATAGAACTCCGAAGAGGCAAACAGGGCTTCCAGCACCAGCCCGATAAGCGCCAGCTGGATAACCGTTCGGCTGGCAGCAACCAGCAGGCTGCGGCCAATACCCAGCCGGGTCGCCAGGCTTACCCCGGCCAATGCCAGAATCAGCAGCGCCGTCAGCGCCAGTTTCCACCAGGCGAGATCAATGACTTCCATGAACGGGCTCCAGTGTGCTGCCCTGGATGCGGTAGTGCCGGCTGGCAACCCGCTCGATCTGGCCGATATCGTGGGCGATCCAGATCACGATCAGATCCCGGGCGCGGATTTCCTCCAGCAGCCAGTTCTCCACTTGGTGGGTCATATCCTGGTCCAGATTCGCCGTTGGCTCATCCAGCAGCAGAACCCGAGGATGACGCGCCAGGGCGCGCGCAATGGCCAGCCGTTGACGCTCGCCTGACGACAACCGGCTGACGGTCCAGTTCATGGTTTCCGGGGGCAAACCCAAGGCACTGGGCAGCGTGCGCTGTTCTGGTTCGAAGTGGGCGCCGACGTCTTCATACCACCACTGGCTATCGGCGGGCACCATCATCACCTGCCGACGCCAGCGATGGCCCGGCACCGATCCCTGCTGTATCTCATCCAGCGCCACATTGCCTTGGTGCGGGTCGAGATCCGCGATGGCCCGAAGCAAACGACTCTTGCCAGAGCCGGACGGTCCGGACACACAGACAATATCGCCACCCTGGAGGGACAGGTTCACCCCTTCCAGCGTACCAACTGACAGTTTATCGAGCGTGAGTGTGGTCACTGCTATCTCGTTAGAGCCCGCTGGATGGCCGATCGGCGATGAGGTTAGCCGTTTTGTAGAGTTTCAGAGCGTTGGAAAAGTTGACAACAAAGTTCTCAGGCATGTCACGTCGAAATGTAAGGTAGACCGGTCCACCGCTGACTGGCGTAGCCGACATAGCAATCTTGCCAGTCAGCCCCAAGCGCTCGGCTTCGGCCATCACCACATAGCGGTTCGACAACATCGCGTCAATTCGCCCCAGCATGAGCATCCTCAACCCGGAGTCGATGCCGGGAATGGCAATACGCTCGAATCCGGTGGCGTTTTGAATCTCCCCAGAGTAAACGTAACCCGGCGAAACGCCAATCTGTAATCCAGCCAGGGACTCGAGCCCCGAGAACACCACAATGTGGCTTTTCCGGGACACTACCACCGTTTCACTAAGCAGGAGGTGTTCATGCGGAAACCGGTATTGGCGCTTCCGTTCATCGTTGATACCAATCCCAATAATGCCGTCACGCTTGCCTTCGAGCACCATGCGCTGGGCCCGCTTCCAAGGCACAAATTCGACGGTGGCCTCATGCCCCATGTTGGTGAGTACTTCCCGCGTAACCTCCCATAAGATACCGGCAGGGCCCTCGCCGGTATCGTCTATCAAGGATGGCCATTCTTCAGTGACCAGACGCAGCCGTTCGGCGGACGCACCCGAGGCCACTGTCATTAGTACCAGCAGCGTGAGTGCGCTCAGAGTCCGGAAGCCGACAGGGGAAAAGTGAAAAATGTGTTTAGAAATCATATATTACGCTCACCTGCCGGTTTGCCTTGATCTATGTCCGAATCATGGCAGAGCGAGGGAAAAAGCGCCAGCACGGAGGCTGTAAGGCCGGTATACCCCTGTTATCATGGGCGAACCCAGTCACCCAACGGACCCCCGATGACCAACACTTCCTCCACCCGTCTGAACAAATACATCAGCGAAAGCGGACTCTGTTCGCGGCGGGAGGCCGACCGTTACATTGAACAGGGCAACGTGTTCATCAATGGCAAGCGGGCCACTGTGGGCGATCAGGTATCACCAACCGATACGGTGAAGGTGAACGGGCAGGTGATTGAACCCCGGGCCGAAGAAGATCTGGTGTTCATTGCAGTGAACAAACCCGTGGGCGTGGTCAGCACCACCGACGACGCCGAACGACACAACATCCAGCGTTTTGTCGGCCACAGCGCGCGCATATTCCCCATCGGGCGGCTGGACAAGGATTCCCAAGGCCTGATTTTCATGACCAGCAACGGCGACCTGGTGAACAAGATCCTGCGTGCCGGCAATAACCATGAAAAGGAATACCTGGTCACCGTCGACCGTCCGATCAACCGGGAGTTCGTGCAGGGCATGGCCAATGGCGTGCCGATCCTTGGAACGGTCACCAAGAAGTGCAAGGTGCAGCAGGAATCCCGCTTCGTGTTCCGGATCACCCTGGTTCAGGGGCTAAATCGACAGATCCGCAGAATGTGTGAGCATTTCGGCTACGAGGTAACGAAACTGGAGCGGGTCCGCATCATGAACGTCAGCCTGGGCGGTCTGCCCGTGGGCCAGTGGCGCGACCTCACCGACAAGGAACTGGCGGTGCTGTTCGATGCCATCAAGGATTCGGCTTCCGAAGCACCTCCCGGCGCCCGGAAACAGACCCGCAGCCAGCCTGGCAACTCACATGGCAAACCGCCCGGCAAGAACAAGCCCGCCGGTTCGGCGACCGGCAAACGCCCGGGTGGCAAACCCCGCAAACCTGGCGCCGGCCCCAAGCCCTCCAGCAAGCCTTCAGGCAGACCATCTGGCAAACCGCCTGGAAAGCCTACGGGCAAACCCGCTGGCCGTCCGGGCTCCTCCGTCCCCGGACGGGGCAAGCCGAAAAAGCAGCGCCAGCGCAGCACCAAACGGTAGCCGCACCGGCCTGACTACTCTCCGCGCCAGTTCACGCTGTAAAGATCGTGCCGGCGATCCTGCAGATTCTTCACCGTGCCGCTGTTGCGCGCGGTGATCAGCACTTCCGGCCTCAGATCGGCGAACGCCACCGTTTCCACGTTGGGCTCGGTATCCGCAGCAATGCCGTCCCGGGCGAACGGGAAATCACAGGGGGTGAGAATGCAGCTCTGGCCATACTGGATTTCCATGTTCGGCACATTGGGCAGGTTGCCGACGTTGCCGGACAGCACCACGTAGACCTGGTTTTCCACCGCCCTAGCCTGGCAGCAATACCTCACCCGCAGATAACTCTGACGCTCATCGGTGCAGAACGGTACAAAGACAATCTGCACGCCCTGGTCCACCAGGTGACGGGTCAGCTCCGGGAATTCCGCATCGTAACAAATGAGCACACCAATGGGGCCGCAGTCGGTTTCAATGGCGCTAACCCGATTGCCACCCCGCACATTCCACCAGTAGGCCTCGTTTGGAGTCGGGTGGATCTTGGGCTGAGTAAACACCTGGCCATCGCGCAGGCACACGAATGCTGTGTTGTGCACGGTGCCGTCTTCTTCCCGCACCGGCGTGGAGCCGGCAATAATGTTGATGTTGTACCTGAGCGCCAGATCCCGCATCAGGTCGCGAAACCGGCCGGCATAGTGAGTGACCGCCGCAAACGCGTCGGCAGCGCTGCCATCCCGCCGTTCGATCGAGAGCAACTGAAGGGTGAACAGCTCCGGGAACACCACAAAGTCGCCTTTGTAGGTGGACACCACATCGACGAAATAACGAACGATGTCGCTGAATTCATCGAACGACGCCACCGGGCGCTGCTGATATTGCACCGTCCCTACCCGCACCGTGTCCGGCATACGCTTGCCATAGCGCTTGGTTTTTTCTTTCAGGCCTGCCTGGGGCACTTTCGGGTTACGCCAGACCAAGTGAACCCCGTAGCCCAGGGAATCATGATCGGAATCCAGGTAGTGGGGGATGACCCCGTGGACTTCGAATCCATTATGAAGCTGAAACGACAGCACCGGATCGGACTGCTCCTTGGACTTGATGGCCTCGATGTAGGCCTGCACCGAATCGTACTTTTTCAGCCGCTTACGCAGGGTTGGCAGTCGCCCGGCAAACACCACGCCCTGCAGGCCGAGCGTCTGGCACAGCTGCTTGCGCTCGTTGTATAGGCGCTCACCTATCCGATAACCGCGACATTCCGGGTCGACACACACTTCCATTCCGTAGAGCCAGTCGCCCTCCGGATCGTGGCGAGAGGCGTAGCCATTGCCGGTGATAGAGGTCCAGTCGTGGGGTGCCAAGGCAATATCACCGGCGATCCGGAAGGTCGCGCAGTAGCCCACTACCGTGTCTCCGAGCATGGCCACAAACTGGCCATCGGGGAAGGTATTGATCTGGCCGGTGAGAGGGCCCTTGGAGTAGCCGTACATGCCAGTGCCTTCGTAGACACGGCGACTCAGGGCGATAATTCCGGAAAGGTCAGACAGGGATGCATTACGCACGAACAGACGCTGATCGGGATCCGAAAACGGAGGACACATAAACACCTCAAAGAAGGCGCAGAAGTACCTTCATCTTTGGTGAGCCAAGCCAGTTTCGTCAAGGAGATTCGGTGAGGGGGAAACGCTCTACCACAGTGTAATCGGAGCCCCTGACGCCCTGGGTGCTTTGCAGCAGGACAAAGTCACGGACCGTCACGGCGCCAAATTCGTCCTCGCCGTGTTCGGCCAGCAGGGACTGCACTGAGCCTCGCTGCTTTTTAAAACGCGCCAGAGTGATGTGGGGTCTGAACGGGCGCTTCTCGAACGAGAACCCGAGAGAATTCAGGCGCTCTTTCAGGGTTGCGTGCAGAGCGATCAACGGCGCCTCAGGAGTAACGGCTGCCCAGAGGTTTCGGGGTGTCTCTGGCTGGCCAAAACAACCCAGCCCGCGGACGTGCAGATCAAACGGCGGCAGCGACAAATCCCGCAAGGCCAGGCCGATGCCCGGTACGGTCTCTTTTTGCACATTACCGAGAAACAGCAGGGTCAGGTGCAGTTGCCCATCACTCTGCCATCGGGCTCCGTCCACCGGCGCCTTGATGCACAGGAGCGCCTGCCTAACCGGCTCTGGCATCTCCAGGGCAAAGAACAGACGCTGCATTCGCGCTAACCCTCGTAGATCATTTTGCGCACCATGCCGCCGTCGGCCACGAAGTTCTGTCCCGTAATGAAAGCGGCTTTGGGCGAGATCAGGTAGTCCACGAGCGCGGCGATATCATTGGGCACACCCACGCGCCCGGCCGGGTGCTGACGGTGGTCATCCTGAGTCAGCGGCGGTACGCCCTCGGAGCTGCCCTGATGGGCGCGGGTATCGATCCAGCCCGGGCTAATGCAGTTCACTCGAATCTCCGGCCCAAGGCTGACCGCCAGCGAGTGGGTCAACGCGACAATGCCCCCTTTGGTGGCGGCGTAGGCTTCGGTGTCTGGTTCGGATTGCAGGGCGCGGGTCGAGGCCATGTTGACGATGGCACCGCGGCTTTTTCTCAAATAAGGAACGGCGTGTTTGGTGACGAGAAAGGGGCCGGTCAGATTTACATTGAGGCGACGCTGCCAGTCTTCCAGGCTCAGGTCTTCGATGGGCCCGGTCTCCGGATCGGCAATACCGGCGTTGTTGATGACAGCATCCAGCTGACCACCCCACTCCAGCGTTACCTGCAGCAAGCGCTCAACATCGGCTTCCCGGGCAACATCGGCCGGGACAAACTTCAGCTGGCCGGAACCGGCTTGCGCAAGTTGCTCGCCAATCTGGGCGTCGGTGTCGCAGAACACCACACGCCAACCTTGCTGCGCGAGGTACTGGACAATGCCGCGGCCGATACCCTTTGCGCCACCGGTCACCAGCGCGACTAGGTCAGATTGATTCATTGTGGTCTCCTGAAACGACAGCTGCCGGGGTTTCCCGGCAGCCGCAAGCTCTCATTCAGTTTAGTCGACGCGCTTGAGGGTAACGTCGATATTGCCACGGGTAGCGTTGGAGTATGGACATACCTTGTGAGCTTCATCAATCAGCTGCTTGGCCTGGGCGTCATCCATGCCGGGCAGGCTGATGCGCAGCTCAACTTCAATACCAAAGCCGCCGGGAATCTGGCCAATGCCCACAACGCCTTCAATAGAGGCATCTTCCGGCATTGCCAGCTTGTCGCGACCGGCAACAAACTTCATGGCGCCGATAAAGCAGGCGGAATAACCCGCGGCGAACAGCTGCTCCGGGTTGGTGCCCTTGCCACCAGCTCCACCCAGCTCTTTCGGGGTAGTCAGCTCCACATCCAGCACGCCGTCTGAGGAGACGGCGCGGCCATCACGACCACCAGTGGCTTCTGCCGAGGCGCGATAGACTACTTGTTCAATGGACATAACACTCTCCTTGCTCTTCGTTGATGATGGCAACCCAAGATCAAACTCTCAGGCCTTGCCGGAATTCAGATGAGGATACAGACACTACCCTAAGCCGTTGAGCTGGCTTTTTGGAGTCGGCCGCACCAGGATTTCGTTCACATCCACATGGGCCGGCTGCGAGACCGCGTACATGACCGCGTTGGCCACATCTTCGGGCTTCAGGGCATGTTCCGGTTGCTCGTCGAAAAACGGTGTATCGACCATGCCGGGTTCAATCAGGGTAACGCGGATGCCGGAGCCACGAAGTTCCTCGCGTACGCCATAGCCAATCGCTGACACCGCCCACTTGGTGGCACTGTACATGGACCCGGGAATGGTCACCCGGCCCGCAGCCGAACCGGTCAGCAGCAGCTGGCCCTTGCTCTCCCTCAGCGCGGGCAGGCAGTGCTGGACGGTAAGGCCCACGCCGTAGATGTTGGTCAGGATCATGTCTTTCCAGACCTCGGGATCGGCCTTGCTGAAGCCTCCGGGCTCTCCACCGCGACCGGCATTGGCGAACACCGCATCAATCTGGCCGAACTTGGCCAGCGCCGCATCCACCATAGCCTTCTGATCGCCGCTGTCCTGGACATCACACTGAACCGTCAACACCTGATCGCCGCCGCCGAGCTCCTTGCCCAACTCCTCCGCCAGTGCGTTGAGTTTGGCTTCGGACCGCGCCGCCAGCACCAGCCGGTAACCCTGCTTTGCGGCTGCCCGTGCCGTGGCGGCGCCAATGCCCGAGGATGCACCTGTGATGAGCATAACTGGCTGATTGGCCATAAACCTTTTCTCCCATGTGATGAACGTGTTGAAGAGACTACGGCCGCAGGAGCGCGACCGATCAGTGATGCGTCAAAGACAGGGCGAAATCAGTAGGCGTTGATCAGAACAACCGCGACCACGGCGAGCGCCAGCAAAAACCAGCGGGCGTAAAAATCCGGTTTGTCGTCACCTTCATCGGACGCAACGGCGGCATGTCCGCCCGACTCGTACTCCCGCACCAGTTCCCGGGCACGATACAGGTCATCGTCGTCAACATGGACATTACTGAAGCCAGCGGCGCCGATTTCGCCCATGGCTCCCTGCAGATAATGCCCGCCCACGTGGGCCTCAATACCGTTGGCATTGAGGTATCCGGCAACAATATGGGCTTCGGTGATATCCCTGGCCCGGTAAGCTATTTGCATCGCCCTACTCCTTCTGTGATCTTTGAGGGCAGCACCCACCCTGAACAGCGGGTATTATTTGAAGGATAGTTCGACCCCGCGTACGGGGCCAATCTGAGACGGACCGCCCATGCTCTGGTTTTTCCTGGCCATCATTGTTCTCTTTATCATTACGACCCTGGTGCTGTTCAGGGTTGAAGACCTGTCGCACCTCGACCAGCACGATCACCCGATTCGGGAGGGCTCCCCAAGCGAGGCCCACCACGAGGTCCTTGGCAGGATCCGGGAACTCGGCCAAAGTTCCCGGGGACTTAGAGGCAAGGCCCGCCTGGCCGCCTTGCGCAAACACATGGATGGGTTGAGTGAGGGCCTGGACCTGCAGGCCGAATTCCGGGCCAATGAGGAGCCCAGAGGCGAATGGGTGTTGGCATCCGGCGCCGATCCTCGCCGTCGCATCCTTTACATCCATGGCGGCGCCTGGGCCGCGGGAAGCCCCAAGAGCCATCGGGGCATTACCGACCGTTTGTCTCACCTGGCCAACGCAGCCGTGTTCGCAGTGGATTACCGGCTGATGCCAGAAAACCGTTATATGGATGGCGTGCGCGATTGCCGCAAAGCCTACACCTGGCTGCTGAAGCATGGGCCGGACGGCCCCGGAGACGCCTCATTCATGGTGGTGGCTGGGGATTCCGCGGGTGGCAGTCACACCCTCGGCTTGCTGGCCTGGATTCGCGATAACGGGCTACCCCAGGCCGATGCGGCCGTGGCGCTGTCACCGTCCACCGACCTGACCCTTACCGCGCCCAGCAATCGTGACAACATTCGCACCGACCCTCTGCTGGGGCCGGCCTTTGGCGGCCTGTCACGAATTCCCCTGCCGGTCATCTGGTGGGCTACCCTGGCGGCTTTTCGGGTTTCTCCCGCCAGTGCGGTGGCCTCCCCGGTACGGGGGGATCTGCGCAATCTACCGCCCATTCTGATTCACGCCAGCGACAGCGAGATGTTACTGGACAATGCCCGGCGCTATACCGCCAAGGCCCAGGCCGAAGGCTCTCCGGTGGAACTGCATACCTGGCCCGGCATGGTCCATGTCTGGCACATCTTTGTGTCTTTGCTGCCAGAAGCGGACGAAGCCTTCGAGGACATCGAGGAGTTTTTGCAGAAAGTAGAAGCCGGTCGCACCCCTGCTCAGCCCCCTCAGACGGCTCAGACCTGAACTTTACCGCGCAAAGACTTGGTTTTGCCTTTCTGGGTTTTGCGATCGACCCGTTTGCGCTGGGCTGAGCGGGATGGCTTGGTAGGACGACGTGCCTTTACCGGTTTCACCGCCTCGAGGATCAGGTCTTTCAGCCTTTTCAGGGCGTCTTCCTTGTTCAGCTCGAGAGTTCGGAAGGACTGTGCTTTGATAATGAGAATGCCGTCCTTGCTGATGCGCTGGTCATTCAGCGACATCAGCCGTTCCTTGTAGAACGGCGGCAGGCTGGAGTGCAGAATATCAAACCTCAGGTGAACGGCAGACGCGACTTTATTCACGTTCTGGCCGCCGGCTCCCTGGGCACGGATCTGGGTGATATCGATCTCCCAGTCAGCAATTTCAACAGCATTAGACAGTTTTAGCATGGGCCAAGGATAACAAATCCCGGGCCTTAAGACCTCGAAAACAGAACGCGCCCAATGTCTACTGGGTCACTGTAGTATCCCGCTAATACCCGCTGCTCCAGAGGCGCTGCTATGGTTTTCCAAGCCGCGCCCGAGGCTTTGCCGGCTGCTCTGACTAACAAACACAAGGAGAGACACATGAGCGGGAAAAAGATTCTGATGATTACCGGTGACTTCACCGAAGACTACGAAACCATGGTGCCATTCCAGGCGCTTCAGGCTGTCGGCCACACCGTTCATGCGGTATGCCCGGACAAGAAAGCCGGTGACACCGTGGCCACCGCCATCCACGATTTCGAAGGCGACCAGACCTACACCGAAAAGCCAGGCCACCGCTTTGCCCTGAACGCCGATTTCGACGGCGTGGACCCGGCGGACTATGACGCGCTGGTTGTTCCGGGCGGCCGGGCACCGGAATACCTGCGATTGAACAAAGAGGTGCAGAGCCTGGTTCGACACTTCTTTGAAACCGAAAAGCCAGTCGCCGCCATCTGCCACGGCGCCCAACTGCTGGCCGCCGCCAATGTACTGGAAGGTCGCAAGTGCTCAGCCTACCCCGCCTGCCAGCCAGAGGTGGAACTGGCCGGTGGCAGCTTTGCCAGCATTGAGGTTGATCAGGCGGTGACCGATGGTAATCTGGTGACAGCTCCGGCATGGCCGGCCCATCCGGCCTGGCTGGCCCAGTTCTTCACACTGCTGGACAAGTAAACCGGCTGAAGGCCGGGCATCAGCCCGGCCTTACCCAGACAGGAGGTCCACCATGTGCAAACTGTTCGTCAACGCCGATCCCGAGCTGTGGGTCAGCAAAACCCACTCGTTGCGCATTGATGGGATGGTGACCAGCGTGCGAATGGAGAATACCTTCTGGAATGTGCTCGGAGAACTGGCAGAGCGGGATGGCATGAACCTGCCCCAAATGATTACCCGCCTGTACCACGAATCCATCGATGCCGGGCACGATCTGGGCAACTTCACCTCATTCCTGCGGGTGTGCGCCATGCGCTATCTGGCACTGCAGTTGAGCGGCGACATCCCCCGGGATACCCGAGTGCCCATCGCCACGCTGGATGCCGACCGCATCCTCGAGAAATCCGCCGGAGCGCATCTGACTGGCAAGTCTCCGAGCAATTCAACTCATTAACACGGAACCGTAACCTGACATCCGGTGCATTCAGTAATAAGGTTGGGCCAGATTCAGTTGCCCGGAGTCGGTGAATGCCCCTCAAGCTCAGACAAACCCTCATTCTGCTGGTACTGGCGCTCGTGCTGGGAGGCTGTGCCAGCAACCAGAACCTGCGCACGGAGCACGAAAGCCAGCCCGTTCCGGTTGATGCAGGGCCCACTTCCGAAAAGACTGACAAGCTATGGCAGGTCTATGAGCTCTATGTGGGGGTCCCCTACGAGTACGGCGGCACCTCAGCCGACGGTTTCGACTGTTCCGGCTTTATCACCACGGCTTTTCGGGAAGGGCTGGACCAGCATTTACCGCGGACAACGTCGCAAATGCTCCGGCATGGCAAGGTGGTTGCGCCCAGCGAGATTCAACCGGGCGACCTGGTGTTCTTTCGGATTAGTGGCAAGGAGCAGCACGCGGGCATTTATATGGGTGGTAATCACTTCATGCACGCCTCGACGTCTATTGGCGTGACGCTGTCAGAACTAGACGGCTATTACTGGAAAGACCGCTTCACCCAGGCCCGTCGGTTCGACTGAGGCCAACGCGCACTGGGTTCCGGCATTGTTTTTCGTTTCACTACCGTTTCTTGCGGACGTACAGCACCTTATGAACCCTGGCGACCAGCTCTCCGCTTTCATCCAGGATGTCGATGTCCCATTCGGGGAGGTGTTTGTCGCCGCCTTCAGTCATGCGTCGGATTTCTTCCACCCGCTCGTCGGTCAGATCGAAGTGGGCCCGGACCGTGCCCTTTCCGGGCCGGATGAAATCGATAGTCGCTGACTTGTCCCACACGATGTAGTCCTTGCCGAGACGGCGCATGAGCAACAGCATATACAAGGGATCAGCCATACTGTAGAGCGAACCGCCAAAGTGCGTGCCTACGTAGTTGGTGTTGTACCAGTGCTGTCGTAGCTCGACGGTTGCCGCGCTGAAATCCTCTGCAACGTCAGTGACCTTGATGCCAGCACCCAGATAGGGCGCGAAGGTTGAGAGCATTCGGCGCAAGGCACCTGCGCTGGCGAACCACTGGCGAATTTTTCTGTTCATAAGTGAGACCCCACTAAGAAAACGGCTATAAGTAGCAGCCTATCCTCTACAAGGTCACAGCTTTATGCAACAGGAATTCATACGGTCGTTTGATTTTGTGCTACACCTGGCCCTCTATGACTCAAAGCCCACCAAAAGCCAGTTGCAGCGCTATGCCCGCCATCATCAGGCCAATGAAGCCATCAATAATCCGCCAGGCCATCGGTCGCGAAAGCACCGGTGCCAGCGCAGAGCCACCCCAGGCGATCAGACCAAACCACATCACCGAAGCACTGCTGGCGCCGGCGACAAAGGTGGTGGCATTTTCCTGCTGGGCACCAATGGCGGGAATCAGCAACAGGGTGTCGAGGTACACCTGCGGATTAAGCAGCGTGACGGCCAGAGTGGTAAACAGCACCCCTTTCAGACTGCGTCGCTTGATCTCACCGGCCTCCAGGGCAACCCGGCCCCGGCTTGCCCGGTAGAAAGCCTGAACCGCCAGCCAGCCCAGAAACGCAACACCCAGCCAGCGCAGAATTTGCAGGGCGTCCGGCATCGCCATCAGGGCGGCGCTAACCCCAATCATGCCGAGGGTAAACAGGCTGATGTCGGCCAGCATGCACAAGCCGGCCGACCACCAGTGGTGCTCACGGCGAATCGCCTGACCCAGGATGTAGGCATTTTGGGCACCAATCGCCACGATGATGCCACCACAAACCACCAAACCTGTCAGATAACTTTCCAGCACAGTACGACTCCAGACCCGGATAACTTTTCAATTGGTGGCGCAAGAATAGCCATTCCTGGCTATACTTGAAATTCATACTGATAATGCTGCATAAGTTTTTCTAATGATCGATTACAAACTGCTGGAAGCGCTGGCCACGGTGACGGAATGTGGCGGCTTTGAAAAAGCCGGAGCGGCCCTGGGCCTGAGTCAGTCTGCCATATCCCAGCGCATCCGAACCCTGGAGATCCGCCTGGGCCAGCCCGTGCTGGTGCGCAGTCCTACTCTGAAGGCCACGCCGGCCGGCCAGAGGCTGCTGAACCACGTCCAGCAGGTACAACTACTGGAGCGGGACCTTGCCCGTTCAATCCCGGCCATCTCCGAGCCTTCCGCCCGGCTTCGGATCGCACTCAATGCCGACACCCTGGCCACCTGGTGGGCCAGTGCCATCGGCCAGTTCTCCAGTGAGGAAAGCCTGCTGCTGGATATGGTCATTGAGGACCAGGACATCGGACTGCGCCGCATGCGTGAGGGCGATGTAGCTGCCTGCCTGTGCAGCAGCCCGCAGCCGGTTGCCGGCGCTCGCAGCGTACCGCTGGGGAGCATGACTTATCTGCCGCTGGCAACGCCGAAGTACGTTCGCCGGCACTTCGGCGACGGTCTCAACCAACAAAGTCTGGAAACGGCACCGGCCATTGTCTTCGGCCCCAACGATCAGCTGCAGCACCGGTTCCTCGCCGAGTGTGGTTTTCACGGCAGCGTTCCGCACCACCTGTGTCCGTCCTCGGAGGGGTTTGTAAAGCTGGCACTGGCGGGCATGGGCTACGGCATGATTCCTGAAATGCAGGCACGGGAGGAACTGAATGCCGGGAAATTGGTTAGTATTGCCCCCGGTAAGTCCTTGCAAGTACAGCTATACTGGCATTTCTGGCGCCATGGCGGCGGTATCATGGATCGCCTGACGCAATCACTGACATCCGCTCACACGTTTACCCAATAAAGGAGTTGTGGGAATGGCTACACTGATCGCCGGCCTGATTCTGTTTCTCGGCATTCATTCGCTGTCCATCGTTAACGAACCGCTACGCAATCGTTTGCAGTCTTCCCTGGGTGAAGGGCCGTTCAAGGGCCTTTACTCGGTGATCGCACTGATTGGCCTGGTGCTTATCGTTGTCGGCTACGGAGCCGCGCGGCTGGATCCCACCGTACTGTACACGCCGCCCGGTTGGCTGCGGCATCTGGCCATGCTGCTCCTGATCCCGGTATTCCCGCTGCTGTTTGCTGCGTACCTTCCTGGCCGCATCAAGACCACGCTCAAGCATCCGATGCTGGTGGCGGTGAAACTCTGGGCTTTGGCGCACCTGCTGGCCAATGGCATGCTGCACGATGTGCTCTTGTTCGGCACTTTCCTGGCCTGGGCGGTGGTTGATCGCATCTCCCTGAAGCGTCGGCCTCAGCGCGCAACGCCTACCCTGCCCGCGGGTAAAGCCAACGACATCATCGCGGTTGGCGCCGGCCTGGTGGTGTATGTGGTTACTGTGGTCTGGGCGCACCAGTGGTTAATCGGTGTCTCACCCGCGTAATAACGTTTGAAGCAACACAAGGACCCCAAACGTGGACCTGACAACACCCGCATTACTGTTTCCAGCCATTTCGCTCTTGCTGCTGGCCTACACCAACCGTTTTCTGGTGCTCGCCCAGCTGATTCGGCAACTGAAACAGATGGATACGGAGGAGGACCACTTGCTCATCGCCCGACAGATCAGCATGTTGCGTCAACGCATCACCCTGACCAAGCGGATGCAGGCCTTTGGGGTGCTCAGCTTTTTCCTGTGCACAGTGTCCATGTTCCTGCTGTTTTTGGGCGCTGAACTGCCGGGCGTTATCGCCTTTGGCATCAGCCTGGTGCTGCTGTCCATGTCGCTGCTGTATTCGCTCTACGAGATACAGATATCCACCAACGCTATTAACGTTGAGCTGGCCAATTTTGAAGCGCGCAAAGGCGCTTCAGCCAAAACAAGCGGTCAATGATGGGGACGGGGTTTAACGCCAAACCAGTGCGGGAAGCGAAGCAGGCAGAACAGGGCAATGACGTCGTAGATGGCGTGCCAAATCATGACCAGGGCCAGACTGTCCGACAGCACGTAAGCAACGCCCAGCAACAGCCCAAGCCCGGTCGCAACCAGGAAGTAGGTAAACGAGACATAGTGCACCAGGCCAAACAGCACCGAGGCCACGGCGATAGCCACGACGGCTCCCAAGCTCTGTGTCAGCCAGCCCTGCACCGCCCCCCGAAACAGCAGTTCTTCTCCTACCCCCGCGACAATCGATAGCGCAACCAGCATCGGCCAGCCAAAGCTGGCCGCAAAGTCATGCAGGTTGCGCATTTGCCGCTCGAGGTTGTCCGGGAAAAACCCGGGCACGCGGGTCAGCAGAACCAATAATCCGTAGGTGCCGAGCGCCCCCAGACAACCCCAGCCCAGGCTCTGCGCCCAGGACAGGCCGCTGTTCTGCACCGGGATGTCGAACAGGACAATGGCAATCAAGCCCAGCACGCCGATACCGCTTTGGAATAACAGAGCGGTCCGGGCGGACATCCTGGTTCCGGAACTTTTAGCCATTCACGACTCGAACAGGCCCTTCACCGGCAGCAGGTCGTCGTACTCCGCTGTCTGTTTCTGGGCCTTGGCCTGGAAGGTTTTCATCATATCGCCGGGGCGGAACATTCCTGCCTGCCACGTTGCCATGTACCGGAGACTGTCCTCCACGGAATGGTCCCGGCTGTAGTTGAGCATTTCCTTGCACCCGGTCACCGCCAGCGGCGAATTGGCCGCAATCTGGCCGGCAATCGCCATCACAGCATTCAACATGGCGTCCTGGCTCTCGTAGGTACCATTCACAAAACCGAGGCCCTGCGCTTCCTGGGCAGAGAACTTGCGACCGGTATAGGCCAGCTCACGAACCACGCCCTCGGGCATCAGCTTCGGCAGGCGCTGCAAGGTACCGACATCGGCTGTCATCCCCAGCTCGGTTTCTTTGATGGTGAAATACGCATCCTCGGTGCAGTAACGGCTATCGGCGGCACAAACCAGATCCAGCGCGCCACCGATGCAGCCGCCGTGGATGGCCGCCAGCACAGGCAATCTGATCTTTTCCAGCGACGTCAGGGTGTCCTGCAGCTGCAGCACGACTCTGCGCAGATTCTCCGCCATGCGGCCCGGATCACCGCTCATGGGGACCGCTTTCGGGTCGCTGAATACGCCCAGGTCCATACCGGCGGAGAAGTGTTTGCCAGTGCTGGAAATCACGATGACCCGCGCGTCGGAATTCGCCTCGATGTCCTGCATGCACTTCGGCAGTTCCAGCCAGAATGCCTTGTTCATGGAATTCAGCGCCTCAGGGCGACTGAACTGAACGTGGGCAATGTGATCTTTTATTTCAACGTTGAAACTTTCGTACGTGGCAAGGTCAGACAAAAGAGAACTCCTTCGTTGCTATTATTTTGGACGCCTGGGCGCACCCATCAGACTCGCGGCTTATCATAATTACCCAGCTAACCATGAGCCGACAACCCGGCACCCGAAATTTCTGAAACGTTCAGCGGGATTGCCTCTGATCAGGCACTTGCCGTTTAAACCCGGCAGGACCATGCTGAGACTACAGTGAACGAGGCAGAGCTTATGACACAGCGTTTTCAGGCCCGAACCGGGGAAGTCGGCGGCATACCGGTTGCCCGGAATCTTCCCACTCGCGGGCGCCGTCAGATAGGCGCCTGGTGTTTCCTGGACCACATCGGCCCAGTCACATTTGATGAGACTGAGGAAGGATTACGGGTTGCCCCCCATCCCCACATCGGCTTGCAGACTTTTACCTGGATGATTGAGGGCGAGCTGCTCCATCGCGACAGCCTGGGCACCAGCCAGCCCATCCGCCCGGGAGAGGTTAATCTGATGACCGCCGGTAACGGCATCAGCCACACGGAAGAATCCGTGTTCGGCGAGCGCTCGCTGCACGCGGCGCAACTGTGGATTGCGCTTCCGGAAGCAGACCGCAACACCACGCCACGTTTTGATCATTACCCCGCACTGCCCCGCTGGCAAAACCAGGGGGCGACGTGGACTCTGCTCACCGGCCAGTACGAAGCCAGAACCGCCGACACGCTTCAGTATTCACCCATCGTGGCGCTGGACATCGACTGCGAACTGCCCCAGGCCCTCAGGCTGGCCCTGGAGCCAGGTTTCGAATACGGAGTCCTGCCCCTGATCGGAAGCTGCGACATCGAGGGGGAGCGGTTTGAAGCCGATGAGCTGGCCTACCTCGGCTCCAACCTTAGCACCCTGACCATCGACTGCACCGCCGGCACTCGCCTGCTGTTGATCGGCGGTGAACCACTGGGGAAAGACGTGGTCATGTGGTGGAACTACGTGGGTTATCACCAGCAGGAAATCGTGCAGGCCGAGCAGGACTGGGAAGCCCATAGCTCACGCTTCGGCGAGATTCCCGAGTGGCAGGGCGAACGCTTGGAGGGACCACGCTCACCGTGGCGGCGGTGACAACTCCCCAGGTTGTTCAGGATCCAGCATACGGGCACGGATCCTGGGCAGGTATTCCGGGTAGCTCTCCTGCATGAAGGTTATCAGCCCTTCGCGCACGGCACAGCGTAAGTCCCAGGTCTGACTGGAGTCCGGCGCGCTCATCAGGAACCGGACCTGAATGGTGGTGTCGTCGGAATCGGTCACCTGAACTGTCTCAGTCTTGCCATCCCACTGGGGGGCCTGCCGTAACAGGCGGGCAAACTCTTCCCGCAGCGGAAATAACGGCATGGTGTAATCGACTCGAAGGAACACGGTGCCGAGCAGATCGGCGGTATTTCTGGACCAGTTCTGGAAGGGATTTTCGATAAACCACTGCAAGGGCACAATCAGCCGTCGCAGATCCCAGACCCTCAGCACGACATAAGTCGCGGTCACTTCCTCGACCCAGCACCACTCTCCCTGAACGTTCAGCACATCATCAATCCGGAACGGCTGGGTCAGCGCTATTTGCATCCCCGCCAGCAGGTTGCCCAGCACCGGCCGAGCGGCAAAGCCCAGAATGATGCCACCGACGCCGGCAGACGCCAGCAAGCTGCCCCCTACATGCCGAACCGAATCAAAGGTCATCAGGGCAGCGCCCAGGCCGAGAATCACAATCAGAATATTCAGGCCCCGAACCAGGAACCGAGTTTGGGTCTCCACCTTGCGGGCGCGCTTCCACTCTCCCTCAAGTACCGGGTTCAGGGTGACGATGACCTCGCCAATGGCCGAGGTACAGCGCACCGCTGCCCAAGTGACAGCCATGATCAAGAGCAACGTTGCCAGGTGCTGGAGTTCAGGCAAGAAGATCAGCTCTGAGGGCGCTGCCTCAAGAACACCGTTCAGCACCAGTAGGCAAACCACAAAGCCCAGAGCCCTGCTTGAGGCATCGAGAAAGAGAATGGAGACCGCCTTGCGACGGGTGAGCCGATGAACCACACCAAGCGCCAGGCGAAAACCTGCGTAGGTGAGCACTACGGAAACCACAGCCGACAGCGCCGGATAAAACCAGGCACTCACCCCTGCTCCGACGGAATCCCACATTACTCAGCCCCTTGTTTTGGCTTGTTGTCTCTCAAGATAGCAGGCATTTTCAGTCAGACCTCCCCGACGGGAGCACTACCCACTCAGGCTCCTCAAACTCACCCAGCGGCGTGATTTCCACGATCGGTGCGACACTTCGGATAATCTCGGCTACGCTGGAATTATGTTTCGACTCCATGGCATCTCTGGACTCTTTGTTTTCCCAGCAGGCGATGGCGATCAAAGTATCGGGATCGCCGATCTTGCGATGCAGTTCAGTGCCCCGGGCACCGGGCGCCTGCTGGATGATTTCGCTGGCTCGTACCCATGCCTCGGCGTACTCCTCCACCGCGTGCCCTTCTTTCATGCGGACCTCGAAAATAAACTTCATAGCGTCCTCCAGAATTTTCATCAACGACGTTTATGTTTTGCATTGTGCGACTATGCCATTGATCTGAAAACACGTGCACACACGCACAGTCTGATGTAACGCTGCTCAGGAAGGCGGTAATGACCTCAGCCCGAAGGAACAGAAGCACAAAACTCCTGCAGGATGCCCTTTTAGTTTGCCCGGCACTTAATCCTTGTGGTTGCGTTGTCTCCCGCATAGACGTTCAAGATGACCGGGCCCTGCTCTCGATCAGTCAGCTGACCTCTCCCGCAGTGACAAGCCGCTTTGCCTCGGGCGAGCCTGGCAAGGTGGACCTGCACATCCTGGGAGGCGACAGCGGCCAGGATTCCCGGCTGCATTTAAGAGGCACACTTCACACCAGAGAAGGTGACAATTTTGTTCTGACGGCAAAACCCTCTGCCAGCGTGCTTGCCAAGTTAAACGCGTCTCAAGAGGTACTCGGCCGGCGACATGTGCTTGCGGACAAGGCGTCGATGGATAGCCTGAAGCGTCTCTACCAGCAACACGCCATACACCTGCTGGAGGGACTGTTGCCCGATTTCCTAGATACCGCCGGACGGATGATCGAGCAGGAACTTGAGAATGCCGCGGAGATGCGGGAGATCACCCGGCTGAAGGACATGCGGTTTATTTTTGCCAGCCGCCAGGCCCAGATCTGCCAGGATTTCGAGGCCAGATTCACCGCCAACAGCGCTAAAATAACCGACAACCGGACTGAGCAGAAACAGGGTGCGGAACTTCACGTTCTTCAGCAGCAGGTATTCGAGGACTGGCTCGACCTCCAGACCGTTGCCGCACGACTGGCCGGCGAATACTCCGATATTCTGTTTGAGTTGCACCAGTTACTGAATCAGATCTTCCGAAAGGACGTAACCGAGTCCAACAATCCCCTTTCTCCAGCCGCCCTGTGCACCTGCCTGCAATATGCAACCGATCGCCTGGGCATTGCCAACGAACACCGCCACACCATCTATAGCGCGTTCGAATCGTCACTGCGGGAGGTGTGGGCGCCGGCCATGAGAGTGTTTATGGATGCCTGCGCGCGCACTGGGTTGAACACCCTGGGCTTTGCCCAACTGCCGCCAAACTGGTCAGCACGTGGAGCAACCGGCGTGAAGACCGAACTGGCAACGGACACTGCCGAAGACGAAACCGAGATCGATTCCGACGAACACCTCGCTCCCTCGCAGCCAGATCATCACGAAGGCCACACCCCGGACCAATCGGTGTTCCGTCTGATGGGACTTGCACACGGAGGCGATACCGATCTGGTTGGCTGGCAGCAATCGAGCCCTCAGTTCTGCGCCGATCTGAAACCCAGACGGTCTGATCTGCTTGAGAAACTGCAGACCTCACAACCGGAACTCAGCCAGGCCCTGCGGGAGCTGGCAGAGGCTGATCCGGATTTTGGCAGTTCGGTTGATGAACCGACGCTGGCAAAGGCCAGCCTTGTGGACCAGCTGTTCGCGCCGCTGCAAACCCAGCAGAGAATTTCGGGCGGATTGCGGGACAAGCTGGAGCAGTTGAAGCTGCCAGTCTTTGAGGCTTTGCTCGATACGCCTGAGTTCCTCAACGACGAGGATCATCCCGCGCGCGAAATCGTGAACGATCTCATGCGCTTGTGTCTGGCCGAGCGCGCCTCGACCAAGAATCTGGAGTCCACGGTTTCCGGCATCATTGACGACCTTATAAACGCCGAGAACCTGGACTCCGAGACGCTACAGCTTCTTAACGGCCAGCTCAAAACACTGGTTGAGCGTCAGGACCAGTCCTTCGTCAGGAATTCCGAACGTCTTGCCAAAACATTGGAGGGCAAAGAGCGGCTCAAAAAGACCCGTAAACTTGTAAAGCAAGAACTCAATACCATTGTCGGAGGTCAGGAGATTCCCACGGTACTCCTGACACTTCTTGCAGCTGGATGGGAACAGCTGATGGTACTCGCACTCCTGCGAGAGGGCCCGGACAGCCATTACTACGGTGAGTTACTGGAAGTAGTTAAGCTCCTTAAGAACTGGCTTGCACCGGACGTACCGGATGCCGGGAATGACGAGCTGGCATTTGAGCGGGAGCTGGAGAGCGACAACGTACTACGGTTCATTGATCGCGAACTTCGCACCGTTGGCGACATTGCCCGGTTCCGCTCCCTGATGACGGAACTCACGGGACAACTCCAGCAACAGCAAAGCGTCACCACGGTTTATCTTGAATTTTATGGCGATCGGCCCCAACTCGAGCCGGAGCCATCCCAGGCAGAGACTGACCGCTGGGTCACCCGCGCTCGTGAACTGACCGTCGGCGACTGGGTGGAGATCACGCTGGACACCGGCGAAACCCGCAAGCTGCGACTGGTCTGGGGCGGTGAAAATGTGCTTCGCTTTGTTTTCCTCTCACCGACGGGCATGAGTGAAGTCAGCTTCGATTTCCGGGAATTTGTCCAGAAACTGCGTACCGGAACGGCTTCGCTGGTTGAGGCCGGCGACATACCCTTTGTGGACCAAAGCCTGTTCAACATGGTCCAGGACGTTTATCGCCGGCTCAATTTCGAGGCAACGCACGACGCCCTGACCAAATGCATGCACCGCCATGACTTTGAAAAAATGGTGTCGGCGGTGCTGGCCCGGGGCGTGAGTGCAGGCGACAACGGGGCACTTTTGGTTCTCGACATCGACGAGTTCAGCGTCATTAACTCTACCTACGGTGCCAAGGCCGGTGACAAGTTGCTTGAGGCCACGGGTGCGCTGATCCAGAAACACTGTGCCTCACATTATCCAGAACCCCACGCCGGCCGCATCAGCGGTAACGAATTCGCCATCCTGGTAGACGGAGCGGCCACTGAGGAGAGTCTGGATTTTGCCGAGCACCTGCGCCAGGAGTTCGAGGATCAGGAGTTTACCCATGACGACGCGGCCTATCGGGCAACCCTGAGCGTCAGCGTGTGCCCCATTTTTGATGCTGCGGTTTCGGCCGGCGACTTGCTGAACTCTGCCAGTCTGTCATTAAAATCCGTAAAACGGCTCGGCGGCAACCGGGTGGAACTGGTAAAGGATTCCAGTCCGCTGGCCAAACCAGAGACGCCGCAATGGGTATCCGAAATCGACCGCAGCATTCGCGATGGCAGCCTGTTCATTCGTGCCCAGCCCATTGTGCCGCTGATCGATACGGATGCCGACGGCAAGTCCTACGAGCTTCTTCTCGGGCTGACAGATGCAGCCGGCAACCAGATCTCGCCGCAAGCCTATATCGAGGCGGCAGAGCAATTTCGGCGCAGCACCCGGGTGGATCTGTGGGTGGTTCAGGAAGTGCTCAACTGGATGAACGGCAACCCGGACATCCTGGAGGGGATTGATACGCTCAACGTTAACCTGTCCGGCGCGTCGCTCAGTGACGACCGGTTCATGCTGGATCTGGAAACGCTGCTGCGAGCCAACCAAGGCCTGACACCGAAGATCTGCTTTGAGGTAACAGAGACTTCCGCGGTAGCCAACCTGCACTATGCCGCCGACTTCATGCGCGAACTGAAACGTCTGAACTGCCGATTCGCACTGGATGATTTTGGCACCGGCCTGTCGTCCTATGCTTACCTACAGAAGCTGCCGGTCGATTACGTGAAGATCGACGGGATCTTTGTGAAGGACATGGCCACCAACCTCACCAACTACGCCATGGTGCGTTCGATCAACGAGCTTTGCCATTTTCTCGACCTGAAAACCATCGCTGAATACGTGGAAAACATGGAAATTATGGAAACTCTGCGGGAGATACAGGTGGATTTCGCCCAGGGTTTTGGCATCGCCAAACCCTATCGGCTAGACAGCCTGACCGCGGAGATTCGAACATCCACGGGTTTGTGCTTATGAAAAAGTCCTTTGCATTTGGAAACTTGTGAGGTACTGTAGTCGCCGTTGGAAAGATTTAGCAAAGCATTTCATCAATAAGACGCATTGTAGCTGTAATAAGTCGTACGTCCTGTTTTTGATCACGCCAGTTTTTTGTTTCCCGCACAATGCCGATCGGATATCACAACGATAGTCTGACGGCGCATTTAAAAGATCAAATTCAGGAAAGTTAAATATGTCTACAGTTACCGGCAACGTTAAGTTCTTCAACGAAGCGAAAGGTTTTGGTTTCATCACTCGTGAAGGCGGCCCGGACGTATTCGTTCACTACAGCGCTATTCAAGGCGGTGGTTTCAAGACTCTGGCCGAAGGCCAAGAAGTTGAGTTCACCGTGACTCAGGGCCAGAAAGGTCCTCAGGCGGAGAACGTTGTTGCTCTGTAATCCTTAACGGATTAAGCAATAACCGCGAAAAAAGGCAGCTTCGGCTGCCTTTTTTTATATCCTTTTTTTGCAGATCCCCAAGCCCGTGCCATGCTTAGAGTAAGTTCGTAACATGAACGATTGCACGACAGGCAATACAGGGAGGGGTCATGTACAGTAAGATTCTGGTGCCCGTTGATCTGGCACATACCGAGAAACTGTCGAAAGCGTTGAACACGGCCGTCGATATTGCCAAGCACTACAACGCCGCAGTCTGCTACGTCACCGTAACCAACACTACCCCCGGTGCCGCCGCGCACAACCCTAGGGAACTCGCCGAAAAGCTTCAGGTTTTTGCCGAAGAACAGGGTAAGGCTCACGGTCTGCGTACCAGCAGTGAAGTACTGGCGACACCAGACACTGCAGTGGAGCTCGACCAAAGACTCCTTGATGCCATCAAGGATACCGGCGCCGATCTGATCGTGATGGCCTCACACGCCCCTGGAGTGGGAGACCGCCTGCACATCCTTCATTCCAACGCTGGCAACATTGTGAAGCACAGCGATATTTCAGTGTTTGTGGTGCGCTGACTCAAGTAAGCTATGCTTCAAACCAGTTAATCCCCTGCCTTCACTTGATCCTGCCCCGGGTTCAAGCGTCCGGCTGGCCTGCATACTGTTAATCAGAAAGGCGCTATGAAAGTACCGAAGAGATTACAGCCCCTTGTCGACGACGGCATGGTGGACGAAGTGATGTACCAGTTGATGAGCGGCAAGGAAGCACAGGTGTACGTGGTGCGCTGTGGCGAACAGTTGCGTTGTGCCAAGGTATTCAAGGAAGCCCGGAAACGCAGTTTCAAGCAGGCAGTGGAATACCAGGAAGGCCGCAAAGTACGCAACAGCCGCCGCGCCCGGGCCATGAGCAAGAAAACCCGTTATGGCCAGAAAGAGCAGGAAGACGCCTGGCTGAACGCCGAAGTGGATGCCCTCTATCGCCTCGCGTCGGCGGGCGTGCGGGTACCACAGCCTCTGGGGTTCGTAGATGGCGTCCTACTGATGGAAATGATTGCCGATGAAGACGGTCAAGCTGCGCCCCGGCTGGACGATGTCACCCTGACGCCTGAAGTCGCCCGGGAGTACCACGAGCAAGTCATCTCAGAGATTGTCCGCATGCTCGACGCTGGCCTGATCCACGGCGACCTATCTGAGTTCAATGTGCTGGTTGACGCCCAGGGCCCGGTCATCATTGACCTGCCCCAGGCCGTCAATGCCGCGGGCAACAACAATGCCGAGCGCATGCTGGAACGGGATGTCGACAACATGCGCCGCCATTTTGGCCGCTATGCCCCGGACCTGCTCCTGACCGACTACGCCAAGGAAATCTGGGCCCTTTATGAAAGCGGCGACCTGCGCCCGGACAGCAAGCTGACCGGCTGCTTCGAACACGACACCCACAGTGCCGATGTCGGCGAGTTGATGGCCGTGATTGATGCGGCAAAGCTGGAAGAGCAGGAGCGCTTGGAACGCCTGCAAATGGAAGAGGAAGACACCTGACCGGCCTTACCAGGCCAGCCAGATAACGTGCTTCGCCCCTTTGCCGGGGCGATGCGCGCGCACGGTAATCGGTTCAACCGACAACCCTGCCCGCTTAAGACGCTCCGTAAACGCCGGATCCTGCCCCGCCGACCAATAGGCCAGAACGCCATCCGGCCGCAATGCCGCCTGTGCTGCGGCAATACCTTCGGTGGTGTAGAGCCAGTCGTTTTCCTTGCGCGTCAGACCTTCGGGGCCGTTATCGATGTCCAGCAGAATGGCGTCGTAGCTGGCCGGCGACTCCTTGATCAACTGCACCACATCGCCAATATGAACCTTGGCCCTGGGATCATTCAGGGGATAACCAGCGGCCCCGCCAAGAGGCCCCAGATTCCAGTCTTTCACCTCGGGCACCAGCTCGGCCACGGTCACCTCGGCGTTCTCACCCAAGGATTGCAGCGCCGCCGCCAGGGTATAACCCATGCCCAACCCACCGATCAGCACCCGTGGTGCCGGGTGATCAGCAATGCGCTCACAGGGCAACGTTGCCAGTGCGTCCTCGGAGCCGTGCAGGCGGCTGTTCATCAATTCGCCGGTGCTGCCAGCAATCTTGATGGAAAATTCATCGTTACGCTGCAGCAGGCGCAGCTGGGTTCCCTTACCGGGAATAGTCGCTGTGCCTAGCAGCTCGAAACGGGCCATAAAAACCTCGGTGGCGGATAGGTGGGGGATAAATGCCGCGACACTTTACCACGGCAGTGCTTCACCGTTGCTGTGCCAAAACGATCCTGTGTTCTCCAGGCTCAGGCCTTCGATGCGTGCCGCCAGCCCCTTGGCCGATTCCTCAGGCGAGATCAGCCCGCCAAAGTTCACCATCCGAGTCTGCACATAGCCGGGGTGCAGTTGGGCAACGGCAATGCCCCTGGGCTTCAAGTCTATGGCCAGTGATTTACCAAAGGCATTAAGAGCCGCCTTCGAGGCCCGGTAGCCATAGCGCCCGCCGGAATCGTTATCGGCGATCGAGCCCATGCGACTGGTAATGTTGGCAATCTTGCCCCTGGACGGAATCTGCGACACCAGGGCCTCGGTCACTCGCAGCGGCGCGTAGGCGTTGATCTCCATCTGGATGCGAATCGAGTCGAAATCAATGCTGCCGAGCTTTTCATCCTGCAGCAGGCCAGCGTTGTTGATCAGCAGATCGATGCGCTCGCCTGCCAGGGCATCCGTGAGTTTGTCGATCCCGGCATCCTTGGTCACATCAATGCCCTCGATTACTCGGGCAGCTACGTCGGTCAGCTCGGCCGACGCTTCGCGGCACACACCGATCACGTCACAACCTTCACCGGCAAAATGTCGGGCCAGCTCAAGGCCAATGCCGCGATTGGCGCCGGTGATCACAACGGTTCGTTTCTCAGACATAGCAACCTCCAGAAGTTGGTATAGGGTAAGATGGCAAAACGCCCACTCGGACTGGAATCATACGGAATGTCAGCCCTGTTTGTATTTGCGCTGTTTGCAGTAACGCTCATTTCACTGTCCGTGTTTTACCTGTTTTTCTACCGCAACTGGCGCCGGCAGCGGGAGCTGGACCAGCCCTTCCCCACGCCCTGGCGCGCCCTGCTGCATGAAAACGTTCCACTCTACCGGCGACTGGCGCCAGAGCAGCAAAAGAGACTAGAACAGCATGTGCAGCTGTTCCTGGCTGAAAAAGAGTTCTATGGCTGTGACGGATTTGAGGTGGACGACGAGGTGCGGGTGACCATTGCCGGACATGCCTGCCTGCTGATCCTTGCCCGCCCATTCAGTGACTACGATGAGGTGCGCAGCATTCTGGTCTACCCGGACGTGTACCGGGTGCAGGCTTCGGAAAGCGACGGATTGGTGGTGAGAGATGACGAACAGATCCGGGCCGGCGAAGCATCATCCCGGGGCCAGGTGGTACTGGCGTGGTCAGAATGCGAGGATGATGCCCGGCACCCGGACGAGCCCCACAACGTTGTTCTGCATGAGTTTGCCCACCAGCTCGACTACCTCGACGGCACCGCCGACGGAGCCCCGCCACTCAGTGGGCAGCAAGCCGAGCAGTGGCTCCACACCATGACCGAAGCCTATGAGCACCTGCGGCGCTCCCTCCGGCATCACCACCAGAGCTGGCTCGACCCCTACGGCGCAACCCAGCCCGCTGAATTCTTTGCGGTGCTCACTGAGGCCTTCTACCAGCAACCCGCACACCTCAAGGACACTCAGCCGGCAGTGTATGCCGTGCTCTGCGATTTCTACCGGATCGACCCGATGATCGCGTTTTGCTCGAAATCCGATTAACGGGGCCGTATGACAAACCAGCTCAGTAAGACCAGGGCCCCGAACACACTGTAACTCAGGATGAACACCCACTCGGGTGCGCTGAAATACAGAATGGCATGGAGCCAGTGCTGAATAAACGAGCCTTCGTAGCTGGCATCACCAGCCCGACTACGCAGCGCCATCTCCCAGGTGGTTAACGGGCAGATAACGCCCAGCCAGGACTGGACAACGACAATACCAATGGCAATCACGTGGGTTGCCCGGAACCAGAGATTGCGCACCCAGGACCAGCTCAGAAAGTGGCCCAGATAGATCACCAGCAGCCCAAGCACCACGTAGGCGACAAAGGCCACATGCAGGACCAGCAACGAGTCCGCGAGAACGACGTACACCGCACCTGGAACCATACCGGTTCACCCTTCCCAGTTCCCAGCGGGCCGCCACTGGAAACAATGGGGCTGCACCGGGAACCTCTTCTACCTTAGTTAGCCCATCACTCCGTCTGATGACCGGAGTGGTCCATTTCCTCTTTCATCGAACCGCCGTCCAGAGGCTCTACGGTCAGTTCCACCTCCAGCGCTTCGGCTCCGTCGAATTCCAGGGTCAGCGGAATACTCTCACCCTCCTGCAGCGGCTGAACCAGCTTTTCCAGCATCAGGTGGTAACCGTGGGGCTTCAGCTCTACAGCTTCTCCGGCGGGGATGGTCAGGCCCTCTTTGAGCGGCTGCATGCTCATCATGCCATCGTGCATCATGGATTCGTGGATCGAAACGCTTGCCGCCCGCGGGGTTTGCGCACCGATCAGGGTGATGTCGGCATCGCCGGTGTTCTTGATGACCAGGTAGCCTACCCCCATTGGCGTGCCCGGCGGCGTCGGCCGGCTCCACGGATGATCGATGTGCACAGCCTCTGTCACGAATTCATGGGCCGTGACCCAAGTCGGTATCAGGGCGATCAGCGCAGCAGCAAACAGGGCTTTTACTTTCATTACTCGGCGATTCCTTATCCAAAAGTTGATTTGGGATAAAGCTTAATGAAGGCACGGACGGGCACAAGTAGTTTCATGCAGCCGAGTGTAGAAAAGTTCAGTGCGAATTCAGCTCACGTACGCGGCGAGCTGCTCCCGAACCCGTTCGATAGGCACTGGACGGCTGAAGTAGAAGCCCTGGAAACGCCGGCAACCCATGGCAATCAGCGCATCGGCCTGGGATTTATGCTCCACGCCCTCGGCCACCAGCTCCATGCCATGGTTGCCTGCAATGGCGACAATACTCTCCACCATGTTCCGGGACTGCTGATCGGCGTTGATATGGTCAATAAAGGATTTGTCTATTTTCAGCTCATCGATGGGCAAAGTACGCAACAGACTCAGGGACGAATAGCCGGTGCCGAAATCATCCATGGAAAAGCGAATGCCGGCACTTCGCAACTGGTTCAGCACCGGCAGGATCTTGGTGTGCCCGGACATGAAAAGGGTTTCGGTGATTTCCAGGGTCAGCTCGCTAGGCGCCACCTGATGGTAGTCCAGCTTGTCGAGGACCGATTCGGCAAAACCGGGCTGCATGATCTGCAGCACCGAAATGTTAACGGATAGCTCCAACGGTGCCTCTTCCGAGCGGGGGAGCAAACTAAAATCAGCCAGACTGTGGTCGAGCACATAGTCGCCTAATTGAACCATGAGCCCGGACGCTTCAGCCACCGAAACAAATTCATTGGGTGGCACGTAGCCCAGCTCGTTGTCGTGCCACCGGGCCAGCGCTTCCATGCCGATCACTTGTCCGTGGGCATCCACCTGGGTCTGATAGGCCATGGTAATCAGATTCGGTTCCAACGCCCCCCGCAGTCTCTGCTCAATGTGCACCCGGCGCAAATAGCCGGTTTCGATGTCGTTACGGAACAGGCACACCTCGTTGCGATTTCGTTTTGCCTTATGCAGGGCAAGGTGAGCGCTGCGCACGATGCTACTGAAGGAGTGTCCGTTCTCGGGGAAAATGGCGGCGCCAATGCTGGCCCCCAGTTGAAGTTCGAGCGCGCCGGTCTGGATGCAGTGACTGGTATCGCCCAGCAGTCGCCAGCAGTAATTAGAAACCTGCTCCGGCTCACACAGGTGGGTGACAATAGCAAACTCATCACCACCCAGGCTGGCCACCACCGCCTCTTCCCCGGCGTTTTTTCGCAGGCAACGCGACCACTCCGCCAGCACCCGATCGCCAAAGTCCTGTCCAAACCGGTCATTGATGCCGCGGAAATTATCAATGTCTACCAACGCCATACTGAACGGCTGGTGACTGTTAATGCGGGTGTGAATCTGGTCGATCAGTCCGGCCCGATTGAGCAGACCGGTCAGGTCGTCATGCCGGGACTGGTGGAACAATTCCTCCAGGCGCCTTTTCTCGACCTTGTCGATGCGGTTGAACAGTAAGTAAAGCAGTGCAGAGACTACAAAGAACAGGCCCAGGTAAGTCGCCAGCTCCTTGAAGAAATCCCGAAGAATGCCGGCCATATCGGACTCGGAAATGATCCACAACTCGAAGCGGGAATCGTAGACCGCAGCCCCCATGTAGTTACCACTGTCACGTTCGGAGTAAAAGACCACGGCATCCCCATCGGCCTTGATAGCCTCGATGCTTCGACCGGTCTGCTCTTCCAGCCGCGCCGCTTCCTCGCGAACCTGCTCCTCTGTACGCCGAATGTCGGCATAATCCTGCGGGCCAACGCCTTCGCGGTCCAGGTACTGAATATAACCATCGCGCTCGCGGAACAGCCTCAAACTGTCGGCTGCCCGACTGTGGTGATCCTTGCGAAAGATACCCCGGTCACTCTCAATTTCAAGACCGGCGGTCATCACCAGCAATACCTCACCAGAGTCGTCCCTTAAAGCTTTTCGAACCGGAATAATCCATTTTTCGAGGGGCTCAAAAAAGTAAGTCCGCCCCAGGACGAGTTTGTCTTCCGTCAGTGCAAGGTCAAAACTGGGAGCCGTTATTTCCGAGCCGCGAAGGTTGGGTAGCTGCTCTACGCTGACATTGGAGCTCAGCGCGAGGAATTGTCCGTCGGGTTGCACCAGCCCGATACCCGCAATGGAGGGGTTAGAGGCCAGAATGCTGTCGAGCAGCGGCAGGGCATCGGGTATTTCAGGGAACTCACCGCGTCGTAGTAGCTCACGACCAACAACGTCCAACACCAGCTCCTGGGTACTGAGAATGCTGAAAACAGATTGTGCGAAGAACTCAGCGCGGGATTGATGATGGCGTTCATATCGATCAACGGTGCCACTCCAGGAAGACGACACCAGGGCCGCAAGCAATACGAGGCCACCGGCATACACGAGCCAGAATAGCGTCCATATATTTCGCTTGCGTGTCGCCAACATACCCCCCGGGCGTGTCCATGAAAATACATCGACACATTGCCAGTGAGTCCATTATAGGCCGAGTCCACCTCCGTCGAATTTACGATTTTTTAATCGCTCTCCCTTTTTAGTGCAGACCTATTTTCGGGCCAGCTCTTCCAGCAAAACGCTGAGGAACCGCGATGCCTCACCGCCGGTTGCGGCACGATGATCGAACGTCAGTGAAAGAGGAAGAATTCGACGCACTGCCGGTTTGCCATTGATCGATACCACCTTCTCCCGAATCCGGCCTGCCCCCAAGATCGCGACCTGGGGCGGGGTCACAACCGGATTGGCATACTGGCCAGTCATAGTGCCAAAGTTCGACAGGGTAACGGTGGCACCCTGCATCTCAGCAGGCGGTATTTTCCGGGTGGCCACAGCCTCACGGAGATTTTCCAGCCCCTGGCGCAGATCCTTCTGACTGCGATGGTTCACATCCCGAAGCACAGGCACGAACAGACCTTCTGGCGTGTCCACCGCAATTCCCACATGCACCTCCTCCAGCAGGCGCCGGCTCAGATTGTCGCCATCGAACCAGCAGTTTAACTCTGGCGCCGCCTCGCAGGCCGAAGCGATAGCCTGCACAAGGCGCATGGTGATGTCCGTTCCTTTTTTCCAGTCACCAATGTCGGCATCCTCGAATATCGACACTGGTACTACCTGGGCGTGGGACAGCGCCATATTCTTGGCCATGGTCCGTCGCGGGCCCCGCAGCAGCTCCGCCTCGCCCAGCTGTTTCTGGCGACTGGCCTGCCGGTGCACGTCGTCACTGGTGATCAGCCCTCCGGGGCCACTGCCCTTGATCCGCTCCAGGCTGACACCCAAACGCTCCGACAGCGCCCGCACTCCCGGCGTCGCCCGGTTGGCCTGGGCCCGTTTGCTGGAGGCGGCCGCACCGATGATGAACTGATCCTGCCCCGCTTCATCGCCTTTATCGGTGCTGGAGGTTTTCAGTTCCCCCACCACCGTACCGCTGTCGTCCCCCGCGCCTTCAAACGCCAGCAGTGGCTCGCCGGTGTGAATGATGTCGCCCGGTCCGCCATAGAGTTTGGCGACGATACCGGCATCCGGCGACGGAACCTCGACAATGGCCTTGGCGGTCTCGACCGACACCAGGGCCTGATCCACCTCAACCTGGTCGCCCACCTTTACGTGCCATTCCACAATCTCGGCTTCAGGGAGCCCCTCACCCAGGTCCGGAAGTTTGAAGTTCTTCATAGCGCGATCACCTGTTCAACAGCTTCGATGATGTCACTCACCTGTGGCAAATAGGCCTGTTCGTTGCGGTAATAGGGCATGATGGTGTCGTAGCCGGTTACCCGCACAACCGGCGCCTGCAGATCCAGGAACGCACTCTCAGCGATGGAGGCGGCAATTTCCGCCCCCACGCCGCCGTTCCTGCAGGCTTCGTGCACGATCACCGCACGGCCTGTTTTGGCTACCGAGCACAAAAGGGTTTCACGATCCAGGGGCGAGACAGTAGCGACATCGATCACTTCAGAAGACACGCCCTGCTCAATCAGCCTAGTCGCTGCCTGCAGGGTTTCCTGAACACAGGCACCCCAGGTAATCAGGGTGACGTCGTCACCTTCCCGGAGTGTGAAGCAGGTATCCAGCGGCAACGCCTCGCCATTGTTCGGCACGCTTTGAGTAACGGCCCGGTAAATGCGTTTCGGCTCCAGGAACACCACCGGATCAGGGTTGCGGATTGCAGCCAGCAACAACCCATAGGCCCGCTGCGGTGAGCTGGGAATCACCACACGCAGGCCGGGGATGTGGGCAAACAGCGCCTCGGTACTCTCCGAGTGATGTTCCGGTGCATGAATGCCGCCGCCAAACGGCGCCCGATACACGATCGGGCAATGTAGCCTGCCCCGGGTACGGTTTCGCATGCGGGCGGCATGGCTGACAATCTGCTCCATGCCGGCATAGATGAAGCCCATGAACTGGAACTCGGCCACAGGTTTCAGCCCCTGGGTCGCCATACCCACGGCGGTGCCGGCAATCAGGTTCTCTGCCAACGGCGTGTCCATCACCCGTTTGAAGCCAAAGCGCTCCTTCAGGCCCACGGTAGCCCGGAAAACCCCGCCATTGGTGGCAACATCTTCCCCCAAGACCACCACGTTCTCGTCCTGCCCCATTTCCCAGGCCAGAGCCATATTCACGGCCTCAACCAGGGTCACCTCACGAATCTCCGGCACGCTCATTGGCCACCTCCCGAGGCTCCGCCTCGAAATTTGGCGGCAATCCGCTCCCTTTGCCCCACCAGGGCGGCGGGAAGTGATTCGAACAGGAAATCCAGCATCGCCGTCGGCGGTTCCGGATCGGTTGCCAGGTAGACCTCCACCGCCTTTTCAACCGTCTGCTTGCACTCGGCCTGAAGGGCTTTTTCCTTGTCTGGACTCCAAAAGCCGGTGTTGTGGAGATAGTTCTGCAGCCGTTTCACGCCATCTTTTTCCCAGGCTTTCTTCAGTTCCTCCGCACTGCGGTAACGGGTAGCATCATCAGCGGTCGTGTGGTCTCCCAACCGGTAGGTGACCGCCTCAATTACCGCCCCACCCTTACCGGCACGAGCGCGGTCCAGGGCTGTATCGAGAGCTTCGACGGCGGCAAAGTAGTCGTTGCCATCCACAATGTGGCCGGGTAAACCGGCGCTGATGGCTTTCTGGGCAATGGTCTCGGCTCCAGTCTGGATGGCCCGGGGTGTGGAGATGGCCCACTGGTTGTTAATGACTACAAACACCACGGGCAGGTGCCAGGCACCGGCGAGATTGATGCTTTCCAGGAAGTCACCTTTGGAGGTACCGCCATCCCCGACACAGCAGACCACGGCCCGATCCTCACCACGAATACGGAAGGCCGACGCCACCCCCACGGCATGACAGCATTGCGTGGCGATGGGCACTGCAATGGGAAGATCCTCCGGGCAGTTTTTCCAGGCACTGCCACGCTCGTCGCCACCCCAGTAAAGCAGCAGTTCAAGCAAAGTGACGCCACGGAGAATGTGAACGGCCTGATCACGATAGTAGGGTACAAACACATCGGTTTTGGCCAGGCTCTGACCAATAGCCGTGCCAATCACTTCGTGGCCAAGCACCGAGGGATAGGTGCCGCATTTCCCGGTGCGTTGAAGAGCAATGGTTTTGGCGTCGAAGGTGCGTGTCAGCACCATATTGCGGTAGGCGGCCAGGGTACGTTCGGTATCCTCGGCCTGCGGTGGCAGATCACCCAGGGCGTTGCCGTGGTCGTCCAGATACCGGGTGCTGTCCACATGAAAATCGTGGTATTGCCTCATCCCATCCTCCTTACCTCTGCTTCCCTGAAGAAAGCAGATGCCGAGCTCTCGCCCGCTTAAGGCAGGTTCGGTGTCGGCCTGGGTTCCGGTCGCCTCATAGTCGAGGCAAATCTCACGCCGCTGGGATAATTGCGCGGTGCCAAACAAGGCATCTTGATTAAAAATTAGTCGATCCAGGAGAAATGATCAACGCCGCTCACGCAGGGGGCACCAGGCAGCCTAGTCGTCCCATCGCTCAATTTGCTGACCCTGCCGAAGAAGCCAGCAACTGATACTCAGAGCCGTGTCAATGGCGTCCCGCACCGATTCACCAGCCTCAGCAGCAGCGACTTCAGCTTCCGACCACTCGTGAGCGCATTCGGGACAGACAAGCCGTGCGCCGACTTCATAAGTTTATTCAGAATTGCACTGAAGGCACGGCGATACCCGAGCCAGAATTTCCGGAGACTCCGACAGCGGCAAGGCAATGATCACTCCCTCATTCGAGGCCGGATAAACCCCGGTCAGTGAGGTGATGTTGACCTGGTGGGACACCAGAATGATCGGCGCACCCTCGCCCATATCGTTCACGCCCTCGATGGTGTCCCTGGTTTGTCTTGGGCCTTCGCTGCGATTCTGGAAAAACGAATTCAGCGGCGGCCAACCAGTCACGTCTCCAACGTTCATCTCCGTCGCCGTGTCCATGCAGCGACACCACTGGCTGGAATACACCCGGGCCTCATCAATGCCATGTTCGGCGAGAAAGGGTTTCCACGAACGGGCTTGCGCCCGCCCTTCGTCGTTCAGGTTGCGCTGGGTGCTACAGTCACCCAGCTCGAAGCGAGCCGGGTCGCCCATTCCTGGCGCAAGGGCGTGGCGCATCATCAGAATAGCCTCGCCACTTCGGAGGGCTTCCCAGGCTTCGGCACTGTCTTCCGCTGCAACCAACGGTAGCGACAATCCGAAAGAAAACAGTGCGAAGAATATTGCTCGAAAAGTCATCTCACTCACTCGATATTCAAGCGCGGGCCTACCTATATGGTCAGATCGAGGCATTGAGACAGTCCTTCCAAAAATGTCGTAGGCCAGGGAAGGCCGAAGACAAGCGCACATGGATGTGCCCGTAGCGGTTTTTGGAAAGACTGTCTCAATGCCTCAGCCACCTGTCACGTACTCCACTAAAGGCAATACGCTGCTAACGACTACCAAGCTCACACCAACACCCGTTAAACTCCCCAAAAGACACCGAACCAACGAAGGACCAAGCCATGCCAATCTGGGTCGACGCCGACGCCTGCCCCGTCCCCATTCGGGAAATCCTCTGCCGAGCCGCCACCCGTTGGCAGATCCAAACCACCTTCATTGCCAACCACGCCATCAGCCTGCCGCCCAGCCCCTACATCCAGCGCCGCCAGGTTGCCCACGGCTTCGACGTGGCCGACAAGGAAATCATGGACCAGATGACTCAGGGCGACCTGGTAATTACCCAGGATATCCCGCTGGCCGCGGAAGCCATCGAAAAAGGCGCCGACGTGTTCAACCCACGGGGCCAGGCCTTCACCAAAGAGAATATTCGCCAGCGCCTGGCCATGCGCAACTTTATGGAAGAAATGCGCAACGCCGGCCAGGTCACCGGCGGCCCGGCGCCCTTCAGCCAAACCGACCGCAAGGAATTCGCCGACAAACTGGACCGCTGGCTGCAACGCAATCGGCAGGCTTAACTATGCCCTGTTTGTACGCCTGAACACTTGTTGATAATGATTCTCTTTAAATTTTAAAAGTTACCCGCTACCCTTTGCGCTTTCCCATCGCCCACGGAGTGAAAACATGTCCGGCCGTTCCAGCGCCTCCAGCCCTTCCACCAGCAGTTTTGCCGCCCTTGCCCGCCTGCTGAGATACGCCCGGGGCTATAGGCGACAGATCATTACGGCCAGCATCTGCTCCATCATCAACAAGCTGTTCGACATTGCCCCGGAAATCTTGATTGGTGTCGCCATCGACGTGGTAGTCAATCAGGAAGAGAGCTTTGTTGCCGGCCTGGGCTTTGAGACAGCCCGGGAGCAGATTACCATCCTGGCGGTGCTGACCTTCTTCATCTGGGCTGGGGAATCCCTGTTCGAATACCTGTACCAGATCCTGTGGCGCAACCTGGCCCAGCGCCTGCAGTCCGACTTGCGGCAAGATGCCTACGAGCATGCGCAACGCCTGGACATGAGCTTCTTCGAGGCCCGCAGCTCCGGGCAGCTAGTCGCCACCATGAACGACGACGTCAACCAGCTGGAACGCTTCCTGGACGGCGGCGCCAACGCCATGATCCAGGTCTTGGTCACCGTAGTAGCAGTCGGTGCCGTGTTCTTCGTGCTATCGCCGTTGATTGCGCTGCTGGCGTTCACCCCCATCCCGCTGATCATCTGGGGCGCCTTCTACTTCCAGCGCAAGGCCGGCCCTCTGTACGCCGACGTGCGGGAAAAAGTCGGTGATCTCTCCAGCCGATTGGCCAACAACCTGGGCGGCATCGCGACCATCAAGAGTTTTACGTCGGAACAACGTGAAGCAGAACGCCTCAAGGCCAGCAGCGAAGCCTACGTGGAGGCCAACCGCCGGGCCATTCGCATCAGCTCGGCGTTCATCCCGGTGATCCGCATGGCCATCCTGGCCGGATTCCTGGCCACCTTTACCGTGGGCGGCATGATGGCCCTGGAAGGCTCGCTGAATGTTGGCGCCTACGGCGTGCTGGTGTTCCTGACCCAGCGCCTGCTCTGGCCACTGACCGGCCTGGCCGAAGTCATAGACCTGTTTGAACGTGCCATGGCCAGTACCCGTCGCATCCTGGACCTGCTGGCCGAACCAGTGCACGTGCACGACCAGGCTGGCCAGCCCCTGGCCGAACCGGTCAAAGGCCACGTCCGCTTTGAGCAAGTAAGCTTTCACTATCCTTCCAGTGGCGCGGGTATAAGGGACATCGACCTGACCGTGCCTGCTGGCAACACCCTCGCCCTGGTCGGCGCTACCGGGTCTGGCAAATCCACCCTGATCAAACTGCTGCTGCGGTTTTACGACCCCAGCCACGGTCGCATCCTGATCGACGACCAGCCGATCCAGAGCGTCAGCCTGAAATCCCTGCGCAGCGCCATTGGCCTGGTGAGCCAGGACGTCTATCTGTTCGAGGGAAGCATTCGGGATAACCTCACCTACGGAAAACCGAACGCCACCGAGGCCGACATCATCGACGCCGCAAAAACGGCCGAAGCCTGGTCCTTTATTGAAGCCCTGCCCGATGGCCTGGACACGGCGGTTGGTGAGCGTGGTATACGACTGTCCGGCGGCCAGCGCCAACGCCTGTCTCTGGCCCGCGCGCTCCTGAAAGACCCACCGATCCTGGTGCTGGATGAAGCTACCAGTGCGGTCGACAATGAGACCGAAGCGGCCATTCAGCGCTCCCTGAAACGCATCGGCCACAACCGGACGGTAATCATGATTGCCCACCGCCTGTCGACCATTGTCGACGCCGACACCATTGCCGTAGTTGAGTCAGGCAAGGTGGTGGAAGCGGGCAACCATGACGAATTGCTAGAACAGCAAGGCGCCTACTACGCGCAGTGGCAGGTGCAGACCGGGCAGGCGATGCCGACAGTGCCGGCCTAAGAAAGCGCCAGCCTGAAACTACGACCGAGCCTGGCCGGAACCAGCCAGGCGCACCCAATAACATTATTGATAGTGATTCGCGTTTAGATTATGCTGCGGAGCTTCTGATTGCCGGGAGTCCGCATGTCTGCGTTTTTCGAAGTATCCAGCCTCGGTGTTCGCATCGGCGACACCACCATCGTGAAAGACATCAACCTGGACTTCCGGGAGGGCGAAGTCACCGCCCTGCTCGGCCATAACGGCTCTGGCAAATCCACCCTGCTCAAAGTATTGGCCCGGCAACTAGCGCCGGCCAAGGGTGACGTTCGCCTGCTGGGTAACTGCAAGCACCGCACCGATGCCCGCGAATTCGCCCGCACCGTGGGTTACCTGCCCCAGCACCCGCCCGGCACCGACGGCCTGACCGTCCGCGAACTAGTGGCGTTGGGCCGCTACCCCTGGCGCGGCCCCCTTGGCCGCTACACATCCGACGACTACGAGCTGATTGACCAGGCGATTGCCGACACCGGCCTGACCCCATTCCGTCATCGCTCGGTGGACACCCTGTCCGGCGGCGAACGCCAACGAGCCTGGATTGCCATGCTGCTGGCCCAGCAAACCCGTTGCCTGCTGCTGGATGAGCCTATCTCAGCCCTGGACGTCAAGCATCAGGTTGAAACCCTGCGCCTGGTCCATCGCCTGGCCGAGGAACGGGATCTGACCGTGGTGGTGGTTCTACACGATGTGGATCTGGCCGCCCGGTTCTGTGATCGCCTGGTAGCCCTGCGTGGCGGCCAACTGATCGCCGATGGAACCCCGCAGGAAATCATGAACAGTGGCACCCTGGAGACCATCTACGGCGTGCCCATGGGCGTCATGGAACGTGCCCCGGGTCAGTGGGTGTCCTATGTGCACTAGCTCCCTTTTCACCAACCCCCTTTTCATCCAACCCCTAGCACGGATAACGGCCGGCCTGTGTCTGCTGCTGTTGTCCGCGACGGCAGCGGCGCAAACCTGGCAGCACGAACAGGGCCGCGTGAGCCTGAATGAGCCACCGCAACGCATTGTGGCCCTGAATTGGGCCGCCACCGAAGCGCTGCTTCTGTTGGGCGTAACCCCGGTGGGGGTGGCGGACAAATCGGGCTATGCGACCTGGGTCCGTGAACCGGTATTGCCGGACCACGTGCCCAACATCGGCACCCGTGTCGCCCCCAGCCTTGAAGCCATTGCCGAACTCGAGCCAGACCTGATCATCACCAGTTCGGAAATGGCACCGGCGGCGGATCTCCTGCAACAGATCGCGCCTACTTACGTCAGCAGCGTCTACAAAAAAGGCTCCCAGCCCTTTGCCAAAGCCCGGCAGATGCTCATTACCCTGGGTGAAATGCTCGACCGGGAAGATCGGGCCCGGGAGATACTGGCCGATATCGACACCACCCTGGCCGACCAGCGCCGTCGGCTGGAAGCGCACGGCGCCCACAAACGGCCGGTTGCCCTGGTCAGTTTCCTGGACGACCGTCACGTTCGCATCTTTGCGCCCAATGGCCTGTACCAGACCACCCTGGACGGTCTTGGGCTGGACAATGTCTGGCCCCACGACGGCAACTACTGGGGCTTTTCCACGGTAGGCCTGGAAGCCATTGCGCCCTACCCGGACGGCAGGATTGTGGTGATTGAGCCTACCCAACCAGGCCTGTCAGATAACCTCGCCCAGAGCCCGTTCTGGACCTACCTTCCCGCCGTGCAGCGCAGCCAGGTCTACCAGATTGAGCCGGTGTGGCCCTTCGGCGCCGTGTTTCCGGTCAAGCGATTGGCCATTCAGCTTACCGACGCGCTGATCCAGGGAGGTAGCGATAATGTACGTTGAGTCCCAGGTTGCCACCACCGCGCCACGGCTGCCGGGCAAGCTGCCGCTGACTGCCATCCTGCTCTGGCTGGGTGCACTGGCGGCCAGCGCTGCGCCCTGGCTGCCGGAGCTGGACCTGCTATCAGTCGTGTCGGCGTTCTGGTCCTACGACGGCAGTGATTACAGCTCGGTGCTGGCTCACTTCAGCTGGGCTCCCCGCGTCTCCATTGCCCTGCTCATTGGTTGCGGCCTTGGCCTGGCTGGCGCCGTAACCCAGCAGGTTCTGGGCAACCCCCTGGCCTCGTCGACCACCCTGGGCGTGGAAGCCGGCGGTCAGTTCGGCGTAACCCTGGCCACCCTGTTCGCGCCGGCCTTGCTGGCCTTCAGCCAGGACCTGGTTGCGGTTGCCGGTGGCCTGCTGGCGATCGGCATGGTTGTCGCCCTGACCTGGCGCCTGGGTTTCTCGCCGGTGACTGTCATTCTTGCTGGCCTGGTGATTACCTTTTTCATGGGCGCTTTGAACATGGCGTTCCTGCTGATCAAGGGCGAATGGCTGGGCAATCTGTTTATCTGGGGCGCCGGCTCCCTGGTCCAGAACAGCTGGCAGCCATTCATGGATCTTTGGCCGCGGGTTCTGATTCTGGGTGCGGCCCTGGTGTTGCTAATGCGCCCCCTGCAACTGCTGCAACTCGGGCAGGCTTCCGCCAGCTCCCTCGGCGCCCGGGTTGGCCTGCTTCGAATGCTGGCGCTGTTCCTGGTGGTGTTGATGAGCGCCACCGTGGTCAGCCGGGTGGGCGTTGTCGCCTTTGTCGGTTTGGCGGCACCGGTACTGGCACGTCTGCTCGGTGCCCGAACCCTGCAGGAGCGTCTTTTCTGGAGCACCCTGCTCGGAGGCGGGCTACTGCTGTTAGCAGACACCCTGGCGCACTGGGCATCTTCCTGGGGTGATGGCTCTCTGGTGCCCACCGGCACCACAACGGCCCTGATCGGCGGCCCCATTATTCTGCTGGCACTGCAGGGCTTCAAAAATACCCACCACATGCCCGGCCAGGAATCCAACCCCGGTGCTTTCCTGCCAAAACGGCGGTCGGTTCTGGTCACTGGCGCGGTTTTACTGTGTCTGCTGCTGGCCACCTTTTTTGTCTCCATGGGCTGGTCACCGGGCTTGCAGGACTGGAGCTGGACACCCATCGCCGACTGGGGCGAAGCCTGGGTCTGGCGCGGCCCGCGACTGCTGGCTGCCATTCTTGCGGGCGTTTGCCTTGGCCTGGCCGGCAGCCTGATCCAGCGCATGACCGGCAACGTGATGGCCAGCCCGGAGTTGCTTGGCATCAGCGGCGGTGCTGCTCTGGTCATGGTGCTGATTGTGCTCACCGGCACCGAGATCGGCCGCGCCGGCCAGCTTGGCGCAGCTACCCTGGGAGCAGCCGCTGCTCTCGGCCTGCTGATCCTGCTGGCCCGGCGCCATCGCTTTGCCGGCAACCAGCTGTTGCTGGGCGGCCTGGCGCTGTATGTCTTCATGGATTCGGGACTTCGTCTGGTGATGGCCTCCGGCGGTACCGTTGCCGCCAAGCTGCTGAACTGGATGTACGGGGCCACCTGGCTGATTTCAGAAACCGAGGCCCTGAGTCTTCTCGGCCTGACCCTGGTGATTTGCCTGGGCCTGTTCGTTGCCATCCGGCCACTGACGCTGCTGGCGCTAGGCGACACCTCGGCCTCGTCGCTGGGTCTGCCGGTTACCCGGGCACGCCTAGGGCTGCTGGTTCTTGCGGCCATTCTGACCGCCGCGGCCACGGTGGTCATCGGCCCCCTCAGTTTTGTCGGGCTGATTGCACCTCACCTGGCACGGGTGTTGGGGCAGCAGACCGTAGGCCGGCAGATGATCGTGTCCGCCCTGGCCGGTGGTCTGTTGTTGGCGCTGGCCGATTACTTGTCTCGAATCGTGATCTTCCCGTCGCAACTGCCGGCAGGCCTACTCGCAGCCCTGGTTGGAGGCATTTACTTCCTGTGGGGGCTGAGCCGTCATGGCCGTGCCTGAGTGCGATTACACAGACTGGCGTGAGCGCTATCGCCAGTTGCTGTCCGACTCAGATCTCAACGCCGATACGGTGCTGAGCCAGGCTCTGGCCCTGACGGGTTCTTCAAGGCAGGCTCAATCGCTTTCAGCCTACGGACGAACGGTGCCTTTGTCCCTGGCGCAGTGTCTGGCTCAGCCAGAGCGCCTGCGACACCAGCTCAGAATGGATCATCCGGAAGCTTCAGACGCCCGCCTGATGCGGGCGCATGTGTCTGTCGTGCAACAGGATCTGGCGCTGTCGGTGATTGCACCGCTGACGCTGAGGCTGTTTCGGGACGGCGAGGCGCCGCTGCCGAATGAGGACGAGGTGTTTCTGGGGCAATCGACTAGGACCATGGCCAATTCGCGCTGGTTTCACACGCCGACCGGGCCATCGCTTGGTGTCGAGGACTTCGTGGAGCACCTGGCAGGTCAGGTCAACGCTTGGTATCCGGTGTTCCGGAAGGCACTCGGCGTCAGTCCCGGCGCATTCTGGAGCAGTATTGGCCTTGGTCTGGGCGCGCCGTTTTCGGCGGTGTGGAATCAAGCTGAAGCGCAGTCGGTGTGCGCGTTGGCTCAGGCGTGGCTGGACAGCTTTGAATGCGACAGCAGCCGGTTTGTGGGCTGGATTCCGGCGACGCTCAATGGACAAACCCGCGCCATACCCCAGCGCAAGGGCTGCTGCCTGAAGTATCTGTTGCCGGAGGGTGGTTACTGCGGTACCTGTGGAGTGCATCGCAAAGCGCGTCTGGCAGAGCTCAACCGGCTGGACCTGGACCCAAGCCCACGCCCCAGGCCGAGCCAATCGCCAGGCCAATGGCTGCCAGGGCAATAACCAGCCCGGCGCCCGCGGCGATTTTAAGTCCCTCGATCATTTCCTGTTCCGGTGTCATTGCTTCTTCTCCCTGCCTCCATTGCGTGGAAGAGACAACCGGAATAGGCCACGCCCACTCCGGTTCCTGGTCCAATCTCAGCTTCAGAAAACTCGGGATACGGTCAAACTGGCGTTTGCCGGGTCTCCGTAGAAACCCTGGGCCGACGTACCGAATTTCTTCAGGCTCTCGATGTACTTTTCATCAGTCACGTTGTTCACATTCAGCGTGGCATTCCAGTTGCGGGCAAAGTCGTAGCTGGCCATCAGGTCAACCACCGCATAACTCTCCTGCTCGGTTACGATGACAGCTCCGGCGTTTGGCCCGCTGGTCGCAACACCCTGCTCCTGACTGATCTCTGACTGCCAGCGGATTTCACTGCCAAGCTTCAAGCCTTCAACACCGGGCACTTTCCAGGTTCCGCGCAGCTGCGCCAGGTGCTCCGGCACGAAAGATTTTTCCGGGTTGCCGTCGGCATCCTCAATGTCGACATAGGTGTAACCGGCAAACAGCTGAATGCGGTCAGTCACATCACCGACAAATTCCAGCTCGATCCCCTGGCTCTTAAGGCCATCCTGGCCTCTGTAATAAGGATCCTGAGTTCCCGCGTAGGTACCTGCCGCTTCCGCTACGTTCTGCTGCTCTGTCTGGAACAACGCCACGGTGGTGTTCACACGGTCGTCAGCGAACTCGCTTTTCAGACCCACCTCGTAGTTAACGCCATCAATAGGTTCAAGACGGTCCCGGTTGATGTCCTCCTCCGTCTGCGGTGTAAAGATTTCCGTGTAGCTTGCGTACACCGAGTGGTCATCAGTGAGATCGTAAATCAAGCCAGCGTAGGGTGTTTCCACCGCATCGTAGCTGGTGGTCTTGGTGCGGCCGTAGCTCTCACCTTCGCTATCGAGCCAGGTAAGGCGCAGTCCGGTAATGGCGGTCAGCCGTTCGGTCAGCGACCAGCGCGCGGCGGCGTAGGTGGCCACTTCCTTGTCGGTCCAGTCAGAGCCGCCAACGCCGTTATCAAAGGAAGGTCTCGGGTAGTTGCCCTGCCATTCTTCGAGCGGTGGCAGCGGGTCACCAATACCCTGACCATAGCGGGATTCATCGACGGTTTCCGAGCGCGACCAGGTGGCGCCTAGAACCAGTTCGTGGGTGCGATTGGCCAGCTCAAACGGTCCGGTGGCGTAGGCATCGACCACCCACTGCTCCACATCAAGATCGTACTGGCTGGGGTAGGCTCTCAGCCCCTCGCCCGTGTCGGGATCTGGTGTACCGTATTGATAAAACAGCTCGGATTCACTCTCACTTTCCAGTCTGAGCACCGAGCCTTGGGCCCGCCAGCCGTTGCCTAGCTGCTGCTGGAGTTCCACAAAGCTGTTGTGCTGAGTGTTGTCCCAATAAGACCAGTCTGAAGAGGTGCTGGTAGAACGGGCGTAATCGGTGGCGGTGCCGTCGGTATAGAACAGCGGCAAGGCGCCCCACATGGGGCTGTCGGTATCGGAGGTCTGTAGAGAATGTCCCAGCGTCAGCAGGGTGGTGTCGGTGAGGTCCGCCTCAATCACCCCGTAGAACATCTGTTTTTCGTTGCTGTAACGATCGAGGTACGAGTCCTTTTCTTCATAGCCCGCCACGACCCGGCCCCGAACCGCGCCGGATTCCGACACCGCACCAGACACATCGCCAACGATGCGCTTCTTGTCCCAGGAGCCGCCGGTGACGGCGATGGAGCCCTGCGTGTCTGCGGTTGGACGCTTGCGAATAAAGTTAACGGTGGCCGAGGGGTTGCCCGACCCGGTCATAAGGCCATTGGCGCCGCGCACCACTTCGACCCGGTCAAAAAAGGCGGTGTCCAACTCGCCCTGTACGTTGTCGTAAACCGCCGGCAGGCCCACTCCGTCATACTGGAAGTTATTGATGTCGAAACCGCGGGCGGTGTAATAGGTGCGGTCAGTTTCCACCGATTCCACGGTCACACCGGTGGTACCTTCAAGAACATCGTTGATGTCGTTCTGAGCAAAGTCGTCCATCTGTTCACGGGTAACCACCGTGACCGACTGTGGGGTTTCCCGGTGGGTCAGCCCCATCTTCATGGTGGTGGTTGTAGTTTCAGCCACGTAACTGCGGGTCTGCTCAGAACTTGCCGCTTCTCGCTTCGCGGACACTTCAAGCGGCTCGAGAGCCACCGGCTGCTGGCCCTGGGCTACCGCCAGACCCGGCATCGAAGCTGCCATGACCGCGGTGAACAGCGCCTTGCGGCGGAAGCTGGTTTCGGACATTCGGGACATCGTTTTCTCCGTTTTTAGGTCACTCATTTTTAATGCGCACATCTTAATGCGAATCATTCTGATTTAAAATAATTAATTTAAAACAACCACAACGAATGGCCGTCAAAACGGGGCGGTAACAGCAGCAAGGTATGACAAGTGCTATCCTGAGAGCTCCGCCGTACCGCGTTTTGATGCCCCAACCACGACGTCCAAGGGAGGTTCCGATGCCCTCAATAAAACCTCTGGCAATGGCCTGCTGCATCTACCTTTCGGCCCTGCCCTGTGCTTTTGGCCAGACCTTTTCATCGGATGACGTAACCTTCCGGCTGGACACCGTTGCCGCCGGGCTGGAACACCCCTGGAGCCTGGCGTTCCTTCCTGACGGCTCATTACTGGTGACCGAGCGGGCGGGAAGACTTCGGATAATCCGCGACGGCAAGCTGGTTCCGGAGCCGGTTGCCGGCGTGCCTGATCTGGTGGTGTCTGGCCAGGGCGGCCTTTTGGACGTGCTGCTTCATCCCGAGTTTGTCGAAAACCGAACCCTGTTCCTGAGTTACTCGCACCGGAATCGCGATGGCATGACTACCCGCGTGGCCAGGGCAACTCTGGCTAATGATCGGCTGACTGACGTCGAAGTGATTTTCGAGGCGGGACCACGCTCTGGGAAGAACCGCCACTTCGCCGGGCGCATGGCTTTCGATGGGGCGGGCAATCTTTACATTGCGGTCGGGGATCGGGGGGAAATGGATCGTGCCCAGGATACGTCGGACGACGCCGGCGGCGTGCACCGGATCACCATTGATGGCGAACCCGCAGCGGACAACCCCGATTTGGACAACGCTCGCATCAACGACACATTTTTCACCTGGGGTAACCGCAATATTCAGGGCATGACGGTACACCCGGTAACGGGAGCGGTCTGGACCCACGAGCATGGTCCGCGGGGCGGCGACGAAATTAACATTTTGAGTGCCGGCACAAACTATGGCTGGCCGGAGATCACCTACGGCATCGACTATTCAGGACTGCCCATCACCCTGAATACAGAAAAAGAGGGTATGGCCCGGCCCCTGCACTACTGGGATCCATCGATTGCGCCGTCAGGTATGGCGTTCTACACCGGCTCGCAGATACCGGAGTGGCGCGGCGACTTGTTTGTTGGCGCACTGAAGATGCGGAAGCTGGTACGGCTGCGAATCAAGGATGGCACCGTGGTTGAAGAGGAGGACTTGCTGGAAGACCTGGGGGCGCGCATCCGGGATGTCCGAGCGGGACCGGAAGGCGCGCTTTGGCTACTCACCGATGCGCCCGAAGGCAAGGTTTACCGCCTGGTTCCCGCTCAGTGAGGGTCGTTGGTGCGCTCGGTTTTCTCGAACTGGGGCAGATCGTCGGTTATGTCGAACCAGTCTGACTTGGAACCGACGTAAATGTGCCGTGACGGGCCTTTTTCCAGCGGTTCGTTGATGACACCGATCCGCAGGCGCAGGATACCCGGGATGGCATCCAGACGGCTGTAAAGATGGCTGCCACAGCGATTGCAGAAGGCCCGGTATTTGCCAGGACGGGATTCGAATTCGGTTACCCGCTCTTCACCAGCCAGGTACTGGAAGTGGATTTTCCGAACCGGTGAGCTGGCCGAAAAAGCGCTGCCGTGGGCCCGTCGACATTGACTGCAGTGACACAAAGAAATCGGTCCGAGCGGGCCATCGTATTCAAAGGTAATGTCGCCGCACAGGCATTGGCCGGTAAACATGGGAATCTCTCTCGGTTCAGCGGGTCGAATCAAATCAGCGCCGATGATACCCGGCGGCCACTTGAAGAACCAGCGTGCCGGCACCATCTTAACATCACACAGAACGAATAGGAGGAACGTATGTCATTCAGCACACTTCCGAACATCGGCATGGGAACTTTCCGGCTGAAAGGCAATGATGCACGGGATGCCGTCAAAAGTGCCCTGTCACTGGGTTATCGACACATCGATACCGCCCAGATGTACGAGAACGAGGCGGAAGTTGGCGATGGCATTACGTCCAGTGGTATTCCCCGTCGTGAAATCTTTCTGACCACCAAAATCTGGCATGACCAGCTCCGCGCCAGCGACCTGATCAACAGCCTGCACGGCAGCCTGGCTCGCCTGAAGACTGACCACGTCGATCTGACCCTGATCCACTGGCCCTCCCCGGATGACGAAGTACCCATGGCAGAATATCTCAACGCCCTGCGGGACGCCCAGAGGGAAGGCCTGACCAAGCACATCGGCATTTCAAACTTCACATGTGCCCAGATGGATGAGGCCGTTGAGATTCTGGGAGAAGGCGCCCTGCTCACCAACCAGGTGGAAGTGCACCCGTTTCTGGCCAATCGCAAAGTCGTGGAGCACGCCCAGAAACTGGGTATTACCGTGACCGGTTACATGCCGCTGGCCGTTGGCAAGGTAATGGAAGATGAAACGCTCCAGCGCATCGGCCAGGCACACAACGCAACAGCTGCGCAGGTTGCCATTGCCTGGGTCGCGTCCAGAGGCATCGTGCCGATTCCTTCATCCACTCGTCCCGCGCACCAGAAAGCCAACCTTGATGCGTTGAACATCACGCTGAGCGAGGAAGAGATTCGCGCTATCGACGAACTGGACCGCGGTGACCGGATTGCGGATCCTGGCTTCGCGCCAAACTGGGACTGAGCCAACAGCCAAGGGCGAAAAGAATGAGCGTGGCCGCCGGTAGCAGCAGGAACCAAACCAGCTGCAATGCCCAATAGGTGGCCGCGCTGAACAGCACCCAAAGTAGGGGTATCGGCAGCAACGGCCAGAGCCATACTCTGGGCATCATCGCTAATACCAGCGAACTGGCGGCAAGAGTGACGTCCGGCGTTAACCCAAACACCGCCATGGCCCCCAGCTCTCCGGACTGCAGCACCGTCACCCAGGGCAGCGCCACAACGCCGGTCAGCCAAAGCCCTGTAAACACCCCGGCTCGGCCCTTCGGAATCGCCTCCGAGTGACAGCAGATGGCCAGAACTGCGATCAATAGTCCTTGAGCCACGAACGCCCAGCCAAACCAGACCGCCGGCCAGTTTATTTCGCCAAAATAGCGAACCAGGAACCCAGCCCCACTGCCAATCCAGGCTGCGGCAACCAACCACACTGCCAAGCGACGCCATGCGTGCGTTGGCCGGCACATCATCCAGGGCACAGCAAGTGTCAGCGGCACGACAAGCAGTTGCCAGGGCCAGAAATCCTGATTGAGCCGGATGAACAGCCGAAGAAATACCTGCGGCCCGAACATCAGAAAATCCTGCAAGGAATAACTTAGCCAGGCGACATCCGTCACAGCGACCTCACAAACGCCGCCATCCGCTGCCGCTGCGATTCACTGGGTAGTTCGCCGTACATCGCTGCCATGTTCTCCTGCATGTGGGCAACCTGCGATGTCGCCGGAATGGCGCAGGTGACTGCCGGATGGGCGATTACAAACTTGAGGAAAAACTCCGCCCAACTGCCAATTCCGGCCGCCGCTGCCCAGGGTGGCAAGGGCTCAGATTGTACACGGCGAAACAGTGCGCCACCCTGGAATGGGCGATTAACGATCACAGCAATACCGCGCTCACGTGCCAGTGGCAGCAGAACCGATTCAGCCTCTCGATCAAGGACGTTGTAGGTTAGCTGCACAAAATCCAGCGGTTCGGTTTCCATAATGCGAGCAAATTCATCGTGACGCCGGCCATGGGAGGTGGTGATTCCAAGGTAACGAATTTCGCCATCGGCCTTCATCTCCTTGAGGGTCTCAAGGTGCCCCCGCCAACCCAACAGGTTGTGGACCTGTAGCAGATCAAAACGGGCGACTCCCCACCTATTGCGTGACGATTCAGCTTGCGTGCGCGTAGCCGATTCATCAGCGGTCCAGATTTTTGTGGCAGCAAAAACCTGATCGTGCGCCTGCAACGCATTCAGCGCCTTGCCCAACACATCCGCCGATGATCCGTACATGGGCGAACAGTCGACCACACTGCCGCCGCGATCAAAGAAGGTCTTGAGCACCTCCGTCCGACTCTCAATGAGATAGGGATCGTTGCCAACGTTGAAGGTAATCCAGGTGCCCATGCCAATGGCGGGCACGGATTCACCGGATGAGGGGACCGTGCGCAGGATTGGAACAGCGGCGGTACCACCCGCCAGTTCCGCAAACAAGCCCGGAGAGGCCAGGGCGAACCCGCTAATACTCGCGCCAATAACAAGCTGCCTACGTGTAAGTCGCACTGCCACACCTGCCCCTTGTGCGCCCTTGCGCACTATGCACTGGCGTCAGGCCCCGTAATGGGCCTCCAGGTACTTCAGAATTCGTGCCGATTCGAACATAGATTCATCCGTATTCGGATCTTCCAGGTATGGCACCTGCACCCGTCTATGTTGCTGGAAAAAGGCATCCCGCTTGCCGCCTGGAATCGGCGTATAGGGCCCCGGTTTCAGGCGCTGCGTTGCCGGCCCGAGCTCTGTCCAGTGCTCTTTGCCCAGGTTATGCAGCGTGTACGGGATTTCGAGTTCACACAAACGTTCCCGAACCAGGCGCGAAAACGGGCTGCCCTCAAAGCTCCACAGGTGCAGAGGCTGCGCCGGCTGGCTACTGACCCTGGCTCTCAAGCCTCGAAGGGCACTGACGGCCGACGCAACCGAGCCCACGGCCGGCTGCCAGGGCTTGCCCCGATAAAACTTCGGGACCGAACGTCCGGCGTATTCCCGGAACAGGTAGGCCACGATATCGCTGGATTCATACATCACGGTGTCGGTGTTTTTATCCACCAACAGCGGAAATTGCTGCTTACCCCCGATCTCGGCGGCCTCGGCCCGAAAACGCTGGCCGCCTTTCGGGCAAGGACGGATGTCCACGTCCAGGTGCAACGCCGTGAACGCCTCGCGGACACGCCGACAAAACGGGCAGGCTTCCATGTCGTAGAGAATGATGGGCAGCTCGGGCTGTACGCACTTCTCGACAACCATACAGCCCCGCCAGGCCGACAGAGACGAGGTTGTCACTGATCCGAGCACGTTGACGTTATGAGCGAGTAAATTGGGCATAGCAAAAAACCTTCAGTTGGTGTTTCTCTTAATTATCATGCCATCGGCCGGTTTTCCATTGGCTCACCGGCGCTTACCGCCGCCGGCAACGTAATGCATCCATCCCCAGACTGCGCCCAAGCCGAATGCCTGGCGTGCCCGGACAACCGGCATAAACCG
>Ga0207417_1000070_pt1 | contig 47046 bp, 45 predicted proteins | sample MalvirmetagMSP82_FD_184225 | JGI IMG/M metagenome (GOLD analysis project Ga0207417, IMG submission 184225) | Marine viral communities from the Deep Pacific Ocean - MSP-82 (SPAdes) | ecosystem: Environmental > Aquatic > Marine > Oceanic | place: Pacific Ocean | collected 2011-04-19
AAGCGTTGCTGACGCGTTCGAGACCATGGCCGATGACATCGCCACACCGGATGTCGTGGTTTCGAATGCCGGCGTGGCCACCAGTAAGAAGGCGTTGGACCTGACGGGCTCGGACTGGGACCGGGTGATCGACACCAATCTCAAGGGCTGCTGGTTGGTTGGTACTGAGGCAGCTCGCCGCCTCTCTGCGGCCAGCCGTGGCGGTACCATTATTATGATTTCTTCCATTCTTGGTCATCGCGTAGCCGGTAATGTTGCGCCTTATGCAGCCGCTAAGGCCGGTGTTGAGCAACTGACTCGTGCCCTTGCACTCGAATGGGCGCGTTATGGAATCCGTGTCAACACGCTGGCACCGGGTTACATCGAAACCGACTTGAATCGTGAGTTTTTCGCCAGTGAGCCCGGCCAGAAAATGATACGTCGTATTCCTCAGCGTCGTCTGGGGCAGGCAGATGATCTCAGTGGTCCGTTGCTGCTTCTGGCTTCCGGACTTTCCCAATACATGACCGGCAGCACCCTTGTGGTGGATGGCGGTCATCTTCAATCCTCGCTGTAAGGAGTGGGCCGTGGACTTTAATTTGAACCCCAGGAACGAGTCGTACCGAAAACGCATTCGGGATTTTGTCGAGCAGGAGCTGTTGCCCTTGGAGCAGAATCCCGAGGCTTACGATGAGCACGAGAACATTGCGCTTAACTTTCTGGAATCGATGCGTGCCAAGGCAAAGCAGCAGGGCCTTTGGTGCCTTCAGCTTCCTCAGTCTCTCGGTGGTCAAGGGCTCGATGTCTCCGGTATGGCGGCATGTTACGAAGAAATGAATCGCTCCATTTTCGGCCCTGTGGTGTTCAATTCCGCCGCACCGGACGACGGCAATATGATTGTGCTCGCGAAGGTGGGGACCGAGGCTCAGCAGGAGCGCTGGCTCAAGCCCATTGTTGAGGGCAAAGTGAGTTCATCTTTTGTCATGACCGAACCTGCCCCGGGTTGCGGCTCGGATCCGGGCATGATGCAAACCACTGCAACGCGCGAAGGAGACCGATGGGTTATCCACGGCCACAAGCACTATATTACCGGCGCGGCCGAAGCATCCCATTTTATCCTGATTGCCCGGACTTCTGACGATACCCGTAAGGGCCTCAGCGCTTTCATGTTCCACAAGGATGATCCTGGCTGGGAGATCGTCCGCCGGATTCCAATCATGGGACCGGAAGAACACGGCGGCCACTGTGAACTCCGGTTCGATGGCCTGGAAATCCCGGACGAAAATCGACTGATGGAAGTTGGTGACGGCCTTAAGCTTACGCAGATCCGCCTGGGCACGGCCCGCTTGACCCACTGTATGCGCTGGCTGGGACTGGCCCGGCGTTCGCTGGAAATAGCCACTGAGTATGTTGATACCCGAGAATCCTTTGGTCAGACCCTGTCCCAGCGGGAAGGCGTGCAGTGGTTGCTAGGCGAAGCAGCGATGGAGATTCAGATCGGTCGGCTACTGACTATGCATGCTGCTTGGAAGCTGGACCAGGGTGATTTCGCCCGCAAGGAAGTGTCCATGGCCAAGGTCGCGGTGGCCGACACCCTTCATAAGGCGGTGGATACTGCCATTCAGCTTTGTGGGGCTCGAGGCTACTCCAAAGATACCCCGCTGGAGTGGATCTACCGTTATGCCCGCCAGGCTCGATTGGTGGATGGCGCTTCGGAAATACACAAGATGGTGTTCTCGAAGACTCTGCTGGCAGAACGTACGGACTTCTGGCATTGGGGAGTGAAGGACTGATGTCTGCGCTTGCCGAAACCTTCTGCACGTTTATTGTCCGGCAAACCGATGCCCGGAGTGCGCGGGTGATCGATTTCGACAAGCTTTCCGGGGGCGCTATCCAGGACAATTTTGGGTTAACGCTAGAGCTGGAGGGCGGCAGCCGACCGGGCCGGCACGAATTTGTGGTCCGACAGGACGCTCCCTCCAGGGTGACAGAGAGCCTGAGCAGACCCGAGGAATTCCGCCTCCTTCAAGCAGCATTCAGTGCTGGTGTTACGGCCCCGGAACCACTCTGGATGTGCGAAAACCCTGACGTTAGCGGACGGGTATTCTACGTGATGACCCGCGCGGCAGGGAGTGCGTCTCCTCGTAAGCTTGTCAAAGCAAACTTCACCAACAAGCAGCGTCGGAATATCGTGCGACGGCTCGGTACCGAGCTCGCGAGGCTGCACACGGTAAGGCCACCCCAGCAGGCGTTGGAGTTCCTGCCGCTACCCCATCTGAACAATCCAGCCCTGAGCCGGGTAGCGCTGTATCGTCGTTACTTGAAAGAAATTGGTGAGCCCCATCCGGTGCTGGAGTGGGCGCTCAACTGGCTTGAGGACAACGCGCCGGAACCGGGTCCAACGGTGCTTTGCCATTGTGACTTCCGGACCGGCAATTACATGATGGACGGCGACGAGTTGACCGCGGTCCTGGATTGGGAATTCGCGGCCTGGAGCGATCCCTGCGAGGATCTGGGTTGGCTCTGCTGCCGCAGTTGGCGGTTTGGTGCTGATGACCGGGAGGTTGGTGGGATCGGGGACAAAAAAGATCTCTTGGATGGTTATCGGGAAGCGAGCGGCATTGATCTTGACCCTTCGGCTGTTCGCTACTGGGAAGTCATGGCTCTGGTTCGTTGGGCGATGATTGCGCTGCAGCAGGCGCGCAGGCACATGTCTGGTGAACAACGTTCACTGGAGCTGGCATTGACAGGTCGGATGGTGGCCCAGATGGAATTCGACCTACTGAACCAGATTGGTGAACTGGAGGAGGGGCAATGATCAATCAACCCGAAACCCGGGATTTGCTTACCGAGGCCCGTCAGGTGTTGCTGAATTCAGTGCGCCCGGAGCTGACGGGCGAGCGAAAATATCAGGTATTGATGATTGCCAATGCCATGGGTATGGCAATCCGTGAGTTTGAGCAGCGTGAGCGAGGCCGGCCGGAACAGACCGACCGGACCCTCCTGGCATTCCTGGCAGAGCAGGCCCTTGAAACCACTGCCGGTGAGGCTGAAACAACCCTTGCGCGGGCCATCCGAGAACGTCACCTGGATGGAACCGATCCGGCCCTGAGGTCCTTGCTTCGGATACTCACAGAGGCCAGGTTGGAAATCAACAACCCGGGCTATCTGAAACGGTGAATTATGAATAAGTACAACAGTCTCGACAAAACAGCCGCTAATCATTCTGCGCTGACACCGCTTAGCCTGCTGCAGCGTTCGGCGCAGATTTTTCCAGCCAAGCGCGCAGTCGTTGACGATGACCGGTCACTGTCCTATCGAGAGCTGTACCAGCGTTGTCGCCAGATGGGCAATGCGCTTCGTTGCCGTGGTATCAAACCCGGAGACACCGTTGCCATCCTGTGCCCGAACAGTCACGAGATGCTGGAGTCTCACTACGCCGTTCCCATGGCCGGCGCCGTGCTCAATTCCGTTAATATCCGCCTGGATGCGGCAACGCTGTCTTTTATCCTGGCCCATGGTGAGGCGAGGGTGCTGTTCTATGACACCCAATGGGAAAACCTGGTTGAGGCGGCCATAGCTGAGTTCGAGGTACCGCCGTTGTTGGTCGCCATAGAGCGCAAAGCGGGGGCTAGCGAGGGCCTGGCGGACCTGGACTACGAGAGCCTGATGATGGAGGGAGATCCGGGGGCCTCCTGGCAACGCCCTTCCGATGAATGGGACGCGATCACTCTCAATTATACCTCTGGCACTACCGGCAACCCCAAAGGCGTGGTCTACCACCACCGCGGCGCATATCTGGCGGCTATGACCAATGCCATGGTGTTCGATATGACCGCCGAGACTGTCTACCTGTGGACCCTGCCAATGTTCCATTGCAACGGTTGGGCCTACACCTGGGCGATCACGGCTGTGGGCGGTACCCACGTCTGCCTGCGGGAGGTGGACGCCATGGAAATTTACCACCGGATCGAAGACTTCGGTGTAACCCACATGTGCGGTGCGCCTGTGGTGATGAACATGCTGCTGCAAGATTTGGGACGCGAGGGTGTGACACTTTCGCGACCCGCTCACTTTGCTCTGGGTGGTGCGGCACCTCCTAGCAGCGTTATCCGTAAGGCAGAGGAAATCGGCTTCCACATTACCCACCTTTATGGCCTGACTGAAACGTTTGGGCCCGCAACGCTGTGTGTCCCCCAGCAGGAGTGGCAGCAGCTTTCGCTGGAGGAAAGAGCTGTAAATATGTCCCGCCAGGGCGTCCCCACACACGGCCTGGACGAGGTGGCTGTTCTGGATATAGCCAACGGGCAGCCGCTGCCTGCCGACGGCAACGCCATGGGCGAGATTTGTATCCGCGGCAACACTGTCATGAAGGGATACCTGAAAAACCCAGAGGCTACCGAGAAGGCGTTTAGGGACGGCTGGTTCCACACTGGTGACCTAGCTGTTATGCACCCGGATCACTATGTCGAAATTCGGGACCGGGCCAAGGACGTGATCATCTCGGGCGGTGAAAACATTTCCAGCCTGGAAGTGGAAGAAGTTCTTTATCAGCACCCGAAAGTCTCAGAGGCCGCGGTGGTGGCGATGGCCGACGAAAAATGGGGTGAAGTACCCTGCGCCTTTGTTAATCCAGTTGACGATGGTGAGGAACCCACCGCCGAAGAGATCATTGCCTTCTGTCGGGAGCGCATGGCGCACTTTAAGGCGCCGCGGAAGGTAGTGCTTGGTGAATTGCCCAAGACCGCCACCGGCAAGATTCGTAAAAACATGCTTCGGGACGCTCTGCCGCGATGACTGGGCTGTCCCGATAATTGGGCTGACCATGGTCGGCAGGAGGTTGCGATAACGCGAATAAGGAATTCACAACAACGAAACCCGGCCCTGATTCAAAGGGCCTGAAAGTTCCAGTGACAACAAAGACAAGAACACAGGAGCATTACCATGAAAACAACAAGCATCAAGAAAATGCTGGTTGCGACGACCGCAGCCGCTACCCTGGGCACCGCCGGTACCAGTTATGCTGAGGATCCGATCCGGATCGGGGGGCTCTACATTCTCTCTGGCAGTGCTGCCACCTATGGTGAGTTTGCCCAGAAGGGCATCAACCTAGCGGTGGATGAAATCAATGGTTCCGGCGGCATTCTGGGTCGCCAGGTCGAAATGGTCTATGAGGACAGCCAGGGCAAGGCCTCGGTGGCCATCCAGGCAGCCCGGAAACTGGTTTACTCTGAGAGTGTTGACGCTCTCGTGGGTCTGGACAGCTCGGGCGTTGCCCAGGGGATGGTCCCGACCATGCCAGAGCTGCAGAAGCCACTGATCATCACCCACGCCGCCACGCCGGACGTCACCGGCAATCTGTGTAATCCCTTTACCTACCGCATCAGCGTCAACGTGGCCCAGAACATGAAGGCTGCCGCACTGGTGGCTGCAGACACCGATGCCACCAACTGGACCACCATCGGTCCGGACTATGCCTTCGGCCACCAGTCCTGGGAGTTCTTCGGTAATTACCTCAAAGAGATCAAGCCGGATGTGAACCTGATGTCGGAGACCAACTTCCCGCGTTTTGGTGCCGAAGACTTCACCCCGTTTATTGACCGGGTCATGGACTCTGACGCCGAGGGTGTGCTGATCTCCGTCTGGGGAGGTGATCTCGTCAACTTTATCCGCCAGGCCAATACCCGTGGGTTCTTCGAAAAGGATCTGGAGGTGATGTTTACTGTGGGTGCCGCGACCGAGGTGCTCTCCGCGCTGGGCGAGGAAATGCCAGAGGGTGTGCATCTGTCCACACGGTATTGGTATGAAGCGTATGACAACGCGGTGAATGATCGTTTCGTTAAGGCGTACATCAACGCCTACGGCACTGCCCCAAGCTACAACGCCGAGGGTGCCTATGCGGCTATCTATGCCTATAAAAACGCCATGGAAACAGCTGGCACCACCGAAGGCCCCGCCGTTGCCAAGGCGCTCAGCGGCATGAGCCTTGAGGCACCGAACGGTACGGTGACGTTCCGTGAAGGTGATCACCAGGCGATGGTCAGCCCGAACTGGGGTGTGTCCGGCCCCATGCATCCAGAGCATGGCATTCGCACGCTGACAAACCTGCAGATCTTTAACGGCGAGGAAGTCGCCCGCACGATCGAAGAGACCGGTTGCAAGCTGTGATCTGACTGTTGTTCTTTTGCTTGCCGTGGTGTCCTCCGGGGCGCCACGAATCCGGCCCTAACGTAATGAGGTAATCCATGTCTGGCATCGGAGCGGCGTTGCTGAATAGTCTCGATATCGGGCTTCTGCTGTTTATCATCGCAGTGGGCCTGAACATCGTTTTCGGCGTGCTGAACATCATCAATTTTGCCCACGGGGCACTTTACATGCTGGGGGCCTACCTGGCCTTCACCCTGATTAACATAGCGGGAATGCCCTTCTGGGCGGCTCTGCTTCTGGCTCCGGTTGGCGTTGCCATTCTGGCGGTTGTTATTGACCGCGTCCTGTTGCGCTTCATCTATTCCCGGGACATTGCGGACAGCCTGCTACTGACCTTCGCCATTTTGCTGATCATCAACGAGAGTGTGCGAACGATCTGGGGTAGCGGCATCCATGTAGTTCAGCCCCCACAGCTGCTTTCCGGGTCCGTGGAGCTGCTAGGCAGTTCCGTGGCCACCTACAGCCTGTTTGTGATTGTTATTGGGCTGCTGTTACTGGCCGGGCTCTGGTACCTGTTCAATCGCACCCGCGTCGGCCGCATCATGCGCGCAGCGGCACTGGACCGGGATATGGCCGAGGCCCTGTGCATCAATACCCGGTTGGTGGTGACCGGCGTTTTTGCGTTTGGTGCCTGGCTGGCCGCTGTCGGTGGCGTGATGGCCGCTCCCATGCGGGCGCTGGATCCGGGCATGGGCGACAAGATCATTATCGAGTCGTTTATTGTGGTGGTGATCGGCGGCCTGGGCAGTTTTCCCGGTGCCTTGCTTGGCGCCATTATTCTGGGCCTGATTCACGGCTTCGGTGGCCGCTACCTGCCGGAAGTGAACCTGCTGTTGCCGTTCGTGGGTATGGCGCTGGTTCTGTTGTTCAAACCAAACGGCATTATGGGCAAGGGGGCAAGCGCATGAAGACCAAGGTTCTTATGGCCATACTGGCTCTGGTGATTGCGGGGCTGATTGCGGTGCCCTGGGTTGCCTCCTATTTCTACATTTTCATCTTTACCGAGATCCTGATCCTGGGCCTGTTTGCTGCCAGCTTTAACCTGATTTTCGGTTATACCGGTATGCTGAGCTTCGGGCATGCGGCCTTCTTCGGTATCGGCTCTTACGCCACGGCCCTGGTGCTGATCCATCTGGAGTGGCCGTTCCTGGCCTGCCTGCTGGTTTCCATGGGGGCAGCGGCAGTGCTGGCGCTGGTTATCGGCTTCCTGAGCGTCCGCCTCAATGAGGTGTACTTTGCCATGCTTACCCTGGCTTTTGGCATGATGGTTTTTGCCATCGCCTATCAGTGGCGCTCGGTAACCAACGGCAGTGACGGTCTTGCCGGGTTTACCCTGGGCTCTTTCGGCCTGGGTCTTGATCTTACCCTGGCTAACCCTTCGGTCTACTACCATGTGGTGCTGGGCATTGTGGCCATTGCCGCGATAGTGCTGTACCTGATCTGCCGTAGTTCTTTCGGCATGATCCTCAAGGCAATCCGCCAGAATCCCGAGCGGGTATCCTTCGCCGGGCTGAACGTACGCACGTACCGCCTGGTGGCTTTTGTTATAGCCGGAACCTTCGCGGGCCTGGCCGGTGGCCTGATCGCCCCGTTCCTGCGGGTGGCGAGCCCGGAACTTCTGCACTGGTCCATGTCCGCCGAACCCATACTGATGGCAATCCTGGGTGGCACCGGGTTTTTCCTGGGCCCGTTCATCGGCTCTGCGGCGTTCGTATTGCTGGAAACCTGGATCACTACCTACACGGAATCCTGGATGTTGGTTCTGGGTATCATCCTGGCGCTGATGGTCATCTTCTTCCGCAAGGGCCTGCTGGGCACCGCCATTGACTGGTGGATGGAGGTGAAGAAATGAGTAACCCCGTGCTCAACATTGCCAACCTGACCAAGCGTTTTGGCGGGGTTACGGCGGTCTCCGATATCAACCTGGAAGTCATGCCCAGGGAAACCATCGCTATTATCGGCCCCAACGGTGCCGGTAAGACCACCTTCTACAACATGGTTTCCGGCCGGATGCAGCCGACTGAAGGCAGGATCATGCTGGACGGCAAGGATATCACTGGCCTGCCGCCTCACAAGATCAGCCGGTTGGGAGTCTCTCGATCGTTCCAGATCAACAATATCTTCCCGGAGATGACGGTGCAGGAGAACGTGGAAGTGGTGCTGTCGGCCTACCATGGCCACAGCCGCAGGCTGTTCAACATCGCCTCCCGCAATACTGCAATCCAGCAGGAGGCGGTTGAGTTTCTGACGCGCCTGGGTATCGACAGCCTGAAGGCGCAGCGCGCTGAAGTTATCAGCTACGGCGACAAGCGATTGCTGGAAATAGCCATGGTGCTGGCCACACAACCAAAGCTGGTGCTGTTGGACGAGCCCACCGCCGGGATGACCCCGGATGAAACCCGGCGCACCACCCGGCTGATCAAGAAGCTAGCTGACAGCGGAGACTACACCTTCATGATCACCGAACACGATATGGATGTGGTCTTCAACCTGGCGGACCGGATTCTGGTCATGCACCGTGGCGAGAAGCTCTTTGCCGGCACACCGGAGGAAGTCAAGAACCACCCGGAGGTTCGTGTCGCCTACCTAGGCGAAGAAGACGACGAGGCGGTCGAGGAGGCCAACCTATGATTCTTGATGTGCGCAATATCCAGACGTTCTACGGCGAGAGTCAGGCGCTCCAGGGTGTTAGCCTTCAGCTCGAAGCCGGCGAGACGGTTTGCATTCTCGGTCGGAACGGTGCGGGGAAAAGCACCACCCTGAAAAGCATCATGGGCCTGACGCCCCCGAGGTCGGGAGAGGTCGTCTATGAAGGCAAGCCGGTCCAGGGTTGGCCGGCACACCGGATTGCCCGCGCAGGCATCGGGTACGTGCCGGAAGATCGTAGGATATTTCCCGGACTGACGGTGCGGGATAACCTGGATGTGGCCTCCTATCAACGCAAAGCCAATTCCGCGCACTGGACAGTGGATGGCATCCTCAAGAAATACGAGATGCTGGGTGAGCGGGCGGACCAGGACGGCGCCACTCTATCCGGTGGCCAGCAACAGATGCTGGCGGTGGCACGGTCCCTGATGATCCAGCCACGGCTGTTGTTGCTGGATGAGCCTAATGAAGGCCTGGCCCCGGTCATTGTGCAGCAGATTGGTGAACTGATTGACGACCTGAGCCGGACCACAACCATTCTGTTCACCGATCAAAGTGTCCGATTTGCCCTCAAGCATGCCCAGAGAGCCTACATCCTGGAGAAGGGGCAGGTAGTGCATGAGGCGACTAGTGATGAACTTCGGGCCGATCAGGCCACCCAGGACCGGTTCCTGTCGGTGGCATAAATTGGCTTATAATCCCCGCCTCAGGAGCAGACTGGCGTGGCAATTATGATCGAAAATTACGAAGCATTTCGTCGTGAACTCAGCATGTCCAAAGAGGATGTGATCCGTGATGTATATCGGCAGAACAAGGACCGTATCAGCATCAAGAAGGAGGCGACGGCGGTCAAAAATCTGACCCGCATCATCGAGTCAACTCTGCGACTGGCGAACTCTAAGGGCTTCCATGCCATGACGTTGAGGGATCTATGTGCGGATTCTGAATTGAGCATGGGGGGGCTCTACGCCTACATCCGTAACAAGGATGACCTCATCCACCTGATTCAGAGCCATGGGTTCACGATCACGCGCCGCACCTTGCTCCATTACACTGCGGAGGCTAAGGATGAGCGTGAACGGTTGTTTGCCGCCATCAAGGCGCATTTGTACCTGAGTGAGCTTATGCGGGCCTGGTTCTACTTTTCCTACATGGAGGCCAAGAGCCTTCCATCTTCGGAAAAACGGGATGCGGTTGCTATCGAACTCGAGATCGAAGGGATCTTCCTGAGTGTGATTGAGGATGCTATCGAGGCGGGCGTATACCGGCCAAAGAACGCCCGCCTCGTTGCCTCGATGATCAAGGCGCTGCTGCAGGACTGGTACCTGAAACGCAGGAAATATCGCGATCAGGATGTCGCCGTTGATGAGTATGCTGCGTTTGTTCGAGATGTGATTGAAAGCTATTTGCTCTGAGGGGCTGACGCTCTCCTGCGAGGCAGCCCCCGTCGGTGGCGTTAAGGAAAGCGGTCTGGAGAGGGAAGGCTCCCGGTATGGCCTGGACGATTTTATGGAACTCAAATATCTGTGTCTTGGCGGCATGCGCTGAGAGCCGCTTAAAAGGAGAATCGGATGTCAGAATCCCTGTCTCACCTGCGTGTCCTGGACCTTTCCCGGGTATTGGCCGGGCCCTGGGCGGGTCAGATTTTAGGAGATCTGGGCGCCGAGGTCATCAAGATTGAGCGCCCAGGAGCCGGTGACGACACTCGCTCTTGGGGGCCGCCCTATATGGAGGGGACTAATGGCAAGGCTGAGCTCTCCGCCTACTTTCTGACTGCTAATCGGAATAAGCAATCGCTGGCGATCGATATTGCCGATCCCGAGGGGCAGGAACTGATCCGCAAACTCGTGGCCGAATCGGATGTGGTGTTGGAAAACTTCAAGGTGGACGGCCTCAAACGCTACGGCCTGGACTATGACAGTCTGAAACGTATCAATCCGAAAATCATCTACTGTTCGATCACCGGATTTGGCCAGGATGGCCCTTATGCGAGCCGGCCCGGATACGATTTCCTGATTCAGGCCATGGGCGGGCTTATGAGTATTACCGGGCAACCGGAGGGCGAGCCAGGTGCTGGCCCGATGAAGGTGGGCGTGGCCCTGACGGATATTATGACTGGGCTATACGCCACCATCGGCGTACTCGCCGCCCTTAGCCACCGGGATCGGACCGGCGAAGGCCAGTATGTGGAAACCGCGTTATTGGACGTGCAGGTAGCCTGCCTTGCCAACCAAGCCATGAATTACCTGACCACAGGCAAGTCTCCAACCAGAATGGGAAATGCCCACCCCAACATCGTTCCTTACCAGGATTTTCCTACCGCAGACGGTAACATGGTGCTGACGGTCGGCAATGATCAGCAGTTTGCCCGGCTTTGTGACGTGCTCGGTCGCACGGAGTGGGCGAGCGATGAGCGCTTTGCGACAAATCGAGCCCGTGTGGCAAATCGCCGGACACTGATCCCAATGTTGCGGCAGGCGACGGTGATGCGATCGACTCGGGAGTGGGTGAAAGTTCTTGAGGGGGCGGGGGTGCCCTGCGGTCCCGTTAATACTCTGGGCCAGGTATTTGATGATCCCCAGGTCCTCGCACGGGGGATGAAACAGACTGTTCAGCATCCGGATCTGGGCGAAGTGCCGATGGTTGGCAATCCGATTAAGCTGAAACTTACACCGGTGACCTACCGAAACGCACCACCGCTTTTAGGTGAGCAGTCGGAACAGGTCCTTCAGCAAGTTGTGGGGCTGTCGTCCGATGAGATTAAGGCGCTTCGGGAACGGGGTGTCGTGTCTTGAAACTGACTGTTCCGGATACCCAGTGATGCTCATAAGGTGCGAACGGTCATGGGGCGTTGAAACGCTTTGGCGATAACGCCAACGTAACTCATTGATATTATTTACTTCTAAACTTCGGTTCTGACCTGGTCTCGGCGGTTCAAAAAATAGCCAGGTCGTTGATTAAAATAATTTTTGAGATCGCGCCCACCAAGACTTCAGCTTCGTGTAACACCTCGATGGTTCGCACGTCAGTATGGTGTGAGACACAACATGGCAGTGCCATGGGAGGTGCGACATGAAAATTGCTAGTCTGGTTTTATTTGCCCTGGTTTGGTCTGGGTCTTTGGTCGCGGGGGGAATTCCTGCCGAAGCAAGTCCCGGTTATCTCAATTACGATTATCCTTCAGAAAGCGCCGGTGGGCCCTTTAGCATTCTGCGCACAGGCACGATAACTGCGGCGGGAATCTATGAGCCCGGTTACGTCAACTATCGCTATCCCTCGGAGGACCAACCCATGCCCAAGCTGGCCCGTACCGGCACGTGGCTGGCGTCAGGTGTGTTCGAACCAACCTACGTTAACTATCGCATTGATCGCGAGTGACCACGACACTGCTGGTTGGATCGCAAAGGGTGGAGCTGGCCTCCGCCCTTTTTTATATTTATCAGAATCCTACGTAAGGTTTTTGAACTGAAGCTTTAAGCCTGTTTCAGGTAGTCGGCTCGTTATCACGCAGCAGGGTCGGGTAGTTCGCCGTCAATCAGAAAGCTACTCAAAGCAAACTCTGATACCTGTCGAGAACCATCTGCCAGCGTCAGGCTCATGGACACCGATTCTGCGCTGGTTACGATAATCAGACGGGACGATTGCCGTGGTTTCCTGTCATTCAGCGCACTCGGCTCGAACAGTGCGACGTTGATGCCTTCCATGCCATCGCCGGCATCGTAGGGCAGGCCGTAAAGTTCCGCTTGTCGGGCTCTGGCGGACAGGAACTGAAAGCACTGCACACCGCATGCTCGCATCTGGGTGCCGAGGGCTTGGGTCAGGGCATAGCTCGAAGGATGGGTGAGGGTTTCATGGAGGTCCTGCCAGGCAGTATCCTGCAGGCGCACGCCGTGATCGCTCCGAATTCTGGCGCCGAAAACCGTGTGCAGGGTTTGCAGGGGCTGTGGAAACGGCACGCTCAGATGGCTAACAAATACAAAGCGGTAAAAGGCGGTCTCTGCCAATCCGGTGTTGATGGTCATGGCGCCGTAGAACAGGCTTTTCTCGAAGGCGCGCCCGAATCGCGAACCATGCTTCAGGGGCGGGTAGCGAAAGGGTGTAGCCAGCAAGTAATGAAGCTTGTCGGTGCCTTTGGCGCGAGCCGGTTTGCTTGCCTCCAGCAACTCTTCCAGGCGGGCCTGTTCCGGTATGTTGTCGACCAGGCGGGTAGTGGCTATTTCCTCCTGGGACTCCACTACCCGGAACGCTGTTCCCTGCAGCGGTTCGAGGGCCTTGGCGATGCGCTCTTCATAGCTCACACCTTACCTCGCATAGCATCCAGGTAGTGGTTCACCCGAACCAGACCTTCCGCCGATTTGATTAGCTGCCGGGGCACCTCATCGAAGTAGCGGTTTTCGGTGTTCATCCAGTGCTTCATGGCCGCAGGGTCGCCGCCGGTGAGCGCAAACGCACTGCGGTAGAGGCGAATGAAGAGCAGGGCGAGTTCACCTGATTTGCTGGACGGATCAATGCCGTCCCGCACCAACCCGGTCCGGTTCCGACCCACAATGTCGGCGAGTTCGGTCTGGTTAAAGCCGAAGGCTTTTCCGGCGTTGAGCAGGGCTTTGGCCAGCAGTGCCTTGTCCTGTGTTTGCTCGTTGGGGAGCTGTGCAGTGCTCATGTGAGTGCTCCTTTGTCGCTTTTTCACAGTATACAGAATTCTCGTGAAAAATCGACGGGCAGTCAGCTTCCGAAAAGCTATCTGGGCGGGTATCGCTCGAATGAATGATGCAGGCTAATTCGAGGTGCGAATAGCTACTGTTGTAATGAGTCGGTCAGGCGTTGGTTCAGTTCCTGCCAGCGGGAAAGCTTCTGTGCCTCGCCAATGCGTTCGCCTTCACCCCCGGATGAGTTATTAAGCCAAAGCCCTTCACCATTAAAGCTATAAACAGGTTCAAGATCAGTGCGTTGTGAGGCAACTTTTATCTCATTTATTAAGTTGTCGAGGATCAGCGGGTCGGCGTCTGGTTGCGAATACCACGCTAAAACCATGTGGGCCTGGTTGAGTTCCAGTGCCTTTACATACACAACGCGCAGTTGGTCATCGGGTACGCCCATGGATTTCAGGGTCAGGTACTTGGCGATGGAGAAATCCTCGCAGTCGCCGGCGTTGGTGGTCAGCAGCTCCACCGGTGTGGCCCAGTAATCTTCCTCGCCCCAGTGCCGAATGTCGCTGACAAAATTCACTCGGTTGAAGAAGCGGTTTACAAGCTGGAGCTGGCGCTCGACCGGGGCGTTGGTGGCGAGTTTGTGCAGGCGTTGCCAGTTCTCGAGCCGTTCGAAGGCCTCGGTGCCGAACTCTTGCTGCACGTAGTTCATCAGGCGACTGCTAAGCTCAAAAGCCCCCACCAAGGTCGCTGCCAGCATTAGAGCTGGTAACAGTGACGCAGGGTGCCGGAGCGCAGGAGCGGCGGTGACCATTGGTGGCCTCAGTTACTGTTGTTTCGCAGCCGTTCCCTGAGTTGTTCAAGGCGTCGGCGGATTTCCTCTCTGCGCTGCTCATCGGCGGCAGGTGAGGATGCCTGGTTGGATGCTGGTATCTGGGTTTCCGGTGCGGACTGTTCTGGTTCATCCTGATTACCGGACGCTACGGTCATACCGGAACGGTTTTTTTCTTCGGGGAAAAACAGGTTCTCAAGCTTACCGCCACGCTCAATGACCACCCGGTTGGCGTGCACGGAGCGGAGCTTGGCGTTACCGGGTAACTCCTCGCCCACCGGGTATGCTTCGGTGTTGCCTTTCTGGTCTTCAATGAGAGCGCTACCGGGAAACTCGCCGTCGGCTGCCAAAACGCCCCTCAAGAACAGGCGCAAGTTGGTTTCTGGCAGGTTTTCGGTCTCCACTGGCCCCGCGCTGCCTTCCTGGCGGGCGGTGCCAAACAGGGCAAGCGTGGTCAGATCCACTTCCGGCGTCTGGCTCAGATCTCGGCCTTCACGGACCAGTTGTTGGGCATTTATCGAGGATGAACCGTGGCCCTGAGCCTGGGAGAAACTATAAACCTGCCAGGCTGTCACACCGACCATGGCCGTGCCCGCGATAACGGTGAGAAGAAGCGGAAGCCGTTGGTTGTAAAAGGGCATTGATCTTCCTGGATGCAATTGTGTGGGCGGAAAAGGTCCACAGGTTATCAGACGGCAATGAATTATTGGCAGTATAGTGTATAGAGTTATTCAGCGGGTCCATATCCTGTGGTAGCCTTTCTGAATTGATTGAATAAAAAAGAATTTTGGGACGGGGAAGACCTTGACTACAGAATCTGAATTGCAGCAGCAGGATGCACCGCTGGGCCGTCTTCCTTTTACATTTGCCAAGCGCAATGGGGTCATTCTGACGCGCTCGGAGGAAGGCGATCCGATCATCCTGATTCGGCCCGGTGCCTCACATTCTGCCCTCGCGGAAGCGAACCGTGTGAGCGGTGGACGAGCACGGTTCTCCACCATTGATCCTGACCGGTTCGACCACGCCCTGAACGCTGCCTATCAAAACGATTCCGCCGAAGCCATGCAGATGGTGGAAGGTATCGGTGACGACATGGATCTTGCCTCATTGGCGGAATCCGTACCGGAAACAGAGGATTTGCTTGAGCAGGAAGATGACGCGCCGATCATTCGCCTGATCAACGCCATCCTGACCGAAGCGGTCAAAACCAGCGCGTCCGATGTTCATATTGAGACTTATGAGAAGCGCCTGGTTGTCCGGTTCCGGGTGGACGGCGTTCTGCGTGAGGTGGTACAGCCAAAGCGGGCGTTGGCACCGCTGCTGGTGTCCCGTATCAAAGTTATGGCCAAGCTGGATATCGCTGAGAAGCGGGTACCCCAGGACGGTCGGATAGCCCTGAGAGTGGCCGGCCGGGAAGTGGATATCCGGGTCTCCACCATGCCGTCGTCCAGTGGTGAACGGGTCGTGCTGCGTCTGTTGGACAAGCAGGCCGGTGCGATTCGCCTGGAGTCACTGGGCATGTCCGGTGACGATCTGAAGGTGCTGCGCAAGCTAATCCATCGGCCCTACGGCATTTTGCTGGTCACCGGTCCTACCGGTTCCGGTAAATCGACCACGTTGTACGCCTCCCTGCAGGAAATCAACGATCGCAGCCGCAACATCCTGACGGTTGAAGATCCGATCGAATACGATTTGCCCGGTATTGGTCAGACTCAGGTCAATACCAAGGTCGACATGACCTTTGCTCGCGGCCTCCGCGCCATCCTGCGCCAAGACCCGGACGTGGTAATGATTGGTGAGATCCGGGATCTTGAGACCGCTGAAATCGCAGTTCAGGCGAGTTTGACCGGCCACCTGGTGCTCTCCACTTTGCACACCAACACCGCGGTGGGCGCAATCACCCGTCTGATGGACATGGGGATCGAGCCGTTTTTGATTTCCTCCAGTCTGGTGGGCATTATCGCCCAGCGCCTGGTCCGGGTGTTGTGTACCGAATGTCGTGAGGCATACACGCCCACGGAGGAACACTGTGAGTTCCTGCAACTGGACCCTTTGTTGTCGCCGACTCTCTACCGGGCGAATGGCTGCGAGCATTGCAACAACCTGGGTTATCGCGGCCGTATTGGTATTTATGAGGTGGTGGAGATCACCGACGAAATAAGCGGGCTGATCGATAAGCGGGGCGGCGAACTGGATCTGGAGAAGGCCGCCCGTAAACGAGGACCGAGCATCCACGCAGATGGCGTGCAGAAGATACTCGACGGCGTGACCAGCGTGGAAGAAGTACTGCGCGTTACTTACCGGGGCCGATAAACCATGCCTGCTTTCGATTACAAGGCACTTGATACCCGGGGCAAGCAAAAAAACGGCGTGATGGAGGCGGATGCGCCGCGAGCGGTTCGCCAGCAACTCCGTGAGAAAGGCTTAACCCCGTTGGCCGTTGAACCGTCGACGGAGAAACAGGTACGCTCCAACCCCCTAAGCCGCCGAGGCTCTTTAGCGGCTGCAGATCTTGCCCTGGTTACTCGCCAACTCTCCACGCTGATCCAGTCTGGTATACCGGTGGAACAGGCCCTTTCTGCAGCTGCTCAGCAGTCCAGCAAACCCCGTATCCGTAGTATGCTCATCGCCATAAGGGCGAAAGTGATGGAAGGCTACGGTCTGGCTGAAAGCCTGGGGGAATTCCCCAACGCCTTTCCACGCCTGTACCGCTCCACAGTATCTGCGGGCGAACACGCAGGCCACCTGGATCTGGTATTGAACCGGTTGGCGGACTACACCGAAAGCCGCCAGGAAGCTCGCCAAAAGATCCAGCTAGCCGCCATTTATCCGATCATCCTCAGTGTGGTTGCGATTTCCATTGTGGTATTTCTGCTGACCTACGTGGTTCCGGACATCATCGAGGTGTTCCTCAAGCAAGGGCAAGAGTTGCCGGCTCTGACTCAGGCCATGCTGAACGTATCGGACTTCCTCGGCAGCTACGGTGTCTTTCTTCTGATTCTCTTGATCATCGCGGTGATCGCCTTCCGATTGGCTTTGAGCAGGCCAGCATTCCGGCTACAGTTCCATAAGCGTCTGCTGCACCTACCGTTATTTTCCGGCATGGTGCGGGGCGTGAGTACAGCCCGTTACGCCAGTACCCTGAGTATCCTGACCACCAGTGGTGTGCCTTTGGTGGAGGCCATGCGGATTGCGGGTGAAGTCTTATCCAATGACTATTTGCGGGGCGAACTGCGGGACGCAGCGCGAAAGGTCAGTGAAGGCGGTTCGCTGCATCGTTCGCTGGATCAAACCGGGTACTTCCCACCGATGATGCTGCACATGATCGCAAGCGGTGAGGCCAGCGGCGAGCTGGACAGTATGCTGGAGCGAACGGCCCGGATGCAGGAGAACACACTGCAATCAAAAATTGCGGCCATCGTCGGTTTGTTTGAGCCAATGATGCTGCTGGTGATGGGTGTGGTGGTGCTGATTATTGTCTTGGCCATCATGCTGCCGATTCTGAACATGAGCAACCTGGTGGGTTAGGCCCGAGGGGTGTTCGTGAATGCCACTTAAAACGAAGGTATTCCATTCCAATGACGAGTGAAACAATGACGAATCGAAATAGGAACCTGCGCACCAACAGTCGCGGCTTCACCCTGATCGAGATCATGGTGGTGATGGTAATTCTGGGGCTCCTGGTGGCGATTGTTGCTCCGAACATCATGGGCCGCAGTGATCAGGCCAAAGTCACGGTTGCTGAAACCCAACTGAGCAACATTGCCAATGCCCTGGATCTGTATCGGCTGGATAACAGCCAATACCCCTCCACCCAGCAAGGTCTGGAAGCGCTGGTGTCCAAACCCAGTGGCAGCCCCGAGCCGAAGAACTGGAACCCCGATGGCTACTTGAAAAGTGTACCGGAAGATCCCTGGGGTGCTGAATACCAGTACGTGAGCCCGGGAACCGAAGGGCCTTATGATCTGTACTCCTATGGCTCCGACGGCCAGGAAGGCGGTGAAGGCGACGCCGCGGACATCAGCGCCTGGAACACCAAGAGATAGGTGATTGTGCGCTTCGCGACACGGCAAGCCGGTTTCACACTGCTGGAAATCCTGGTTGTCCTGATCATCGTCGGGCTGCTGGCGTCTCTGGCGGTGTTCAGTTTTGGCGGCAGCTCCCAGCAAAGGGAGCTGAAGAACGAAGTGCGCGACTTGTACCTGTTGATGCAAACGGCCTCCGAGCAGGCCGTTCTCAATAATCGCGAACTGGGCCTGCAGGTTATAGAGGAGGGTTACCAGTTCGTCGCCTATGAGGACGAATCGGGTGACTGGGCGGCGTCCGGAGAACGCCTGTTCCGGCCGGGCAGCTTTCCGGAGTGGCTGGTAGTGACAAAGTTCATCGAAAGCGATGCCCCGAGATTGGCCTCGGCCGAGGATGAGTTGCGCCCGGATGTGGTGTTTTTTTCCAGCGGCGAAACCACGCCGTTTGAGATTGAGTTCACCGTCGGCAAGAACAGCGACTACCTGCATGTTCTGGCGTCTGATGGCGTATCAGACCTTGAATGGCGCCAGCCCGGTGATGACGAGGAAGACCTGTGATCCGCCAGAAAGGCTTCACACTCATCGAGGTGCTGGTTGCGTTGCTGGTCTTCGGCCTGATTGCGACGGCGGCTGCGGAGGTGGCGAGCCAGTACATTTCCAGCTACGAACGAGTCCGCGATAAAACTCTGGCAGCCTGGCTGGCGGATAACCGGATCAATGAGCTGCGTCTCGCCGAGAACCTGCCGGGAATCTCCGAAAACTCCCAGGATACGGACTACGGTCCGTTCAGGTGGCAGGTGACTACCGCCGTATTGGCCACTGAAGAGCCGACCATGAGGCGCGTCGAAGTTACGGTATCCCGCTACCGCGGTGAGGTATCCGAGCCCGCGCCGGTGCATACCTTGTCTGCTTTCCTGGGGCAGAACTGATGAAGTTCCCCCCGCTTTCATCCCGCCCGCAGAGTGGCTTCACGCTGCTTGAAGTTCTGATTGCCGTCACCATCACTGCGGTGATTGGTCTGGGTGTGTGGCAGGTGTTAAGCGGTGTCATCACGTCCCGGGATCGCGTTAACGAACTGGCTGAAGAGTTTGATGGACTTCAGCGTGCCATGCTGCTGCTGGAGCGCGATCTGATGCAGGTGGTAAATCGTCCGGCGCGGGATGTGTATGGTGACTATCAGATTGCATTGACCAGCCGGCAAGAAGATTTCGCGTTGATGCTGACCAGGCAGGGTTGGCGAAACCCTCTGGGGTCACGTCGCAGTGGTCTGCAGCGGGTAGCCTGGGAATACACTGGTGAGGAACTCCGGCGCCGATACTGGCCTCTGGTCGATCAGGGCCAGGAGGACACCAGCAGAGATGTGTTGCTGTTGGAAGGTGTACTGGACTTTGAGGTTCGCTTTCTCAACGATCAACGGGCCTGGGAGCCGGAGTGGCCGACGGATGAAACCATGGCGAGCCTGTCGCCCGGCAGCCGGCCAGAGACGCCACTTCCCATGGGGATTGAAATCACCCTGGAACATGAGCGCTACGGCGATCTGGTGCGCACCTTTGTACTGCCGGACTTTAGTGCTGAAGAGGCCCAAGGCGTGGTTAACCAAACCAATGAAGCGGGCAGCGAGACCGAAGCCGAAGAGGGCGCTGACGATTCGGACGCGACTGGCACTCAGGGGCAGGGTGGCTGATGGAGCACATCCGTGTTGACCAATTTCCGGCCAGAGAACGTGGCGTGGCCTTGATTATGGTGCTGTTGGCGATGGCACTGGTGGTTATGCTGACATCCGGAATGACCCAGCAACAAAGCATCCGGGTGTTCAAGGCCGGGCATTACCTGGCCCAGCAACAGGGAACGAGTATCGCGCTGGGTGCAGAAGCGTTCGCCAAACAGATCCTGGTCCGGGATTACGAGGACGATAAAGAAGAAAGCGAGATGATCGACAGTCTCGATGAGTTCTGGGCCATGAACGCGGCGATATTGCCCCTGGATGATAACGGTGTGGTCGAGGTTCAAATCGATGATCTGGGGGGGCGAATTAACCTGAACGATCTGGTGACCGCTAACGGTCAGGTGAATACACTGACCAAAGAGCGATTAACCCGGCTCTTCGCTGCCCTTGATATATCGGCGATCAATGTCGACGTGCTGGTCGACTGGATTGATGAAAATGACCAGACTGTTAGTGCCTATGGAGCCGAAGATGGTCAGTATCTCTCGGCGGAGCCCGGCTACCGGGCGGGCAACCAGCCCTTCATCAGCGTGACCGAGCTGCGGCTGCTGGAGGGAATGACGGAAGAGATCTACCAGGCCTTGAGCCCCCATGTGGCGGCCCTTCCGGTTTCCGGGCTGGGGATCAACGTGAACACTGCCACCGCGCCGGTGTTACGCTCGCTCAGTGAGGAGCTGACGGATGCCCAGGCGGCCGCTATTCTGGAAAAGAGAGAGGAGGAGCCGTTTCTGAACCTCCAGGACTTTCTCGCGCTACCAGAATTTGCCGGGTTAGGTTTAACCTCGGCGGGGCTTGGGCTGCAAACGCGCTTTTTTGAAGTCGCCTCCAGGATTACCTACGATGACCGGGTCGTGAACATGGTCAGCACCGTTTTCAGAAACCCGGAAGGCGAAATTCGGACGGTTCGACGGGATACCGGGCAGAAAAACCGAATTACAAAAGAGCCGTTCACCATTTCAGAAGGATAGCCATGTCTTATCGCCTATACGTGCGGCCAGTGCCTCCACTGGCCTACCCCGCGCAGAACCCTGAGGCGTTCTCGTATAACTGGGTGTTGCATGATGCCAGCGGCGATACCCAGGCACGCGGTACCGGGGATACCCAGCGGGAAATAGAGCAGACACTGGGGCAGAATGCCCTCGACAATGTCTTGCTGATCGGGCTGATTCCTGGCGATGAGGCCTTGTTCTGCCTGGCCGACATCCCAGCCAAGCAAAGCCGATACATTCAGCAGGCCCTGCCGTACGCGGTGGAAGAGCAGATTGCCCAGGACATTGAGTCGGTGCACCTGGCCCTCGGGCGGCATACCGACGATGGCTATCGTGTGGCCGCCATTGACGAAGAACGCATGCGGCATTGGGTCAGTCTGTTCAGCGATTGGGAGCACGTACGCCTGGACGCGATCTACCCGGATGCCTCCTTGCTGCCGGTTACCGAAGGCGGCTGGTCGGTCTGTCTGGATGGCGAAATCGCGCTGATGGTCAGTGATCGTGGCGAGTGGCTAAGTATGCATTCGGTAAATCTGGGCATGTTTGCGCACACGCTCGCCGTCCCTCCCTCTGAGGAGGTCGTCGCCGAGGTACCGGTTACTCTTTATGCCACCGAGCAGGAATTTGATGCGCAGCAGACCATCGTGAGCGAGTTCAAGGCGCCAGGGCGGTTACTGGTGCGTCGGGAAACTCTTGAGCTGATGCCGCTGGAATTGCTGGCGCATGCTCACCATCACCACCTGTCACATCCGATAAATCTCTGCCAGAGCCGGTTTTCCAACCGGTCAGACACCGCAAGTCCCTTCAAGCCCTGGAAGCCCCTGATTGCTGTGGCAGCGGTCTGGTTTGGCATCCAGATTGCGCTCGAAGTAGGTATGGGGATGTACTACGAACGCAAGGCCAGTGAGTTGCAGGATCGGGCAATGGCGATCTACCGGGAGGCGTTTCCTGGTGATAGGCGCACCCATGCGGGCAATGTTCGCCGTGTTATCGAAGGTCAGCTGCGAGTTGCGGGCTCTGCGGGCCCCGATCTGGATTTCATCACCTTGATGAAATACACCGGTCAGGAATATGCGGAACTTCCGGGAGGCCAGTCGGTTACCTTCAATTCCGTGAACTTCAGCCGATCCCGGGGAGAGTTGGTAGTGGATGTCAGGGCGGAAAGTTACGATCGCCTGAGCGCGCTGCGAAATGGCTTGTCCAATCAGGGGCTGGAAGCTCAAATTGGTTCCGTGGTTAACGAGTCCAGCGGCGCACGTGGCCGACTGACGGTTTCCGGAGGTTAAGGTCATGTTTGAGAAACTTAAAAACCAGCCCTCGGTTGGCAAGCTGATTGCCCAATACGACCAACTGGCTCGTCGTGATCAGCAGGCATTGCTGGTGTTAATGGTTGCGGTCCTGTTGGGCCTGTTGTACTTCGCAGTATGGAGTTCGGCTACCAGTTTTCACGATTCGGCGGCTGCCCAGCGGGAAAATGCGGCTGAACTCCTTGCCTGGATGCAAGCCAATGAGACCACTATCAAACGCTTGGGCAGCGCTAGTGGCGATGCTTCCCAGGGCTCCGTGGATCTACCAGATGGCCGGGCACTCATGGCACTGGTGACTCGCTCTGCGCGGGAATCCGGGTTGGCACTGCAACGGTTTGAGCCAAGCGGTGAAAACGCAATCCGGGTCTGGATCGAGGATGCTCCGTTTGCCGAGGTTGCAGCCTGGTTGGAGCGACTGAAATCGGGCAATGGCGTGATCATTGACCAGGCCGCCATGGACCGGGCCGATGAACCAGGCCGGGTTTCTGTTCGTTTAACACTGACAATCTGATTCGGTAGTACCGGCAGGAGAGCATGAGAATGGCTAACGGCAGTGGTAACAGCAGTCAATCAGAACCCGTGATTGTGCGTCTTGATGGCTCCGCGACTAACGAGGCGCGCTCCATTCTTTATCATGCTTACCGGCAGGAACCCACGTTCCAGTACCTGTTTGACCACCGGCGCCCAGGCTACGATCAGCGAATTCGGGCCACCATCCGCGAACTCATTGATCTGTATTTTGAGTTTGATCAGGAAGCCATCGGCGTCATGGTAGACGATACCCTGGTGGCCGTTGCGTTTATTGGCGATCCCGAATTACGGATGAACCTGGCAGATCAGTTCAGCTGGCGTATTCGTATGGTTCTGACGACGGGGTTTGCATCGACACGGCGTTACCTCGATTACCACGAAAAGATCCGGAATATGCTGCCTCAGCCATTGGCGCATCAATTGCCGCTGATGGGCGTAAACCCCAAATACCAGAACCGTGGCTACGGCCGTCTGCTGCTGAAAACCGTTGAAAAACTCTGTTCGGAAAATCCCCGCGGCAGCGGGTTGGTGCTCGATACCGGAAATAGTCGATACCTGCCGTTTTACGAGTCTGAGGGGTTTCGCAGTCTTGGCAAAATACGGCTCGGTGACTTTGAGGATCATGTTCTGTTCCGGGAAGTGCACCCGGAGAGTAAAGCAGCCTCTGAAGGCCGCCACTGATTTCGAATGACCTACAGGAGACACTGTGTCTGACAACCACGATTTTGATCTGATTGTAATTGGAGCCGGCTCGGGCGGAGTGCGCCTGGCAAGGATGTCCGCCCAGCGGGGCGCCCGCGTTGCCGTAATCGAATCACGGTATCTGGGCGGCACCTGCGTCAATGTTGGTTGTGTGCCCAAGAAACTGTTTGTGTATGGCGCGCATGTGCACGATGAGCTCGAAGATGCTGCCGGTTACGGTTGGAACGTGCCGACTTCAGACGTGACTTTTGACTGGCCGACACTGGTGGCCAACAAGAACGCCGAAATTGAGCGGCTTAATGGAATCTACGGCCGAATGCTCCAGAACGCTGGCGTGACAATCATTGAGGGCACAGCGTCATTCTCCGATGCTAATACCGTAGTAGTGGGCGGAACCTCTTACACTGCAAAGCATGTGACCGTGGCGACAGGGAGCTGGCCGGTGGTGCCAGATATTCCCGGAAAGGAATGTGTGGTCACCTCTAATGAAATGTTCTACCTGCCGCAGCTTCCCAAGCGTGCCGTGATCTGGGGCGGTGGCTACATCGCTGTTGAGTTCGCGGGCATTCTGGCTGGGCTTGGCGTTGAGACGACGCTGTTGTATCGCGGAGAGCTGTTCCTGAGGGGGTTTGACACCGATATCCGGAACTTTACCGAACAGGAAATGCGTAAGAAAGGCATTGATCTTCGGTTTGGGGTCAACATCGATTCAGTGGAGCCGGAAGGCAATCAGTACCGGGTTCATCTGAATAACGGTGAAACCCTGGCGACTGGGTTGGTGATGGCCGCGACCGGCCGGTCAGCTCTGGTGGAAGGCCTTGGACTAAGCGAGCTGGGTGTGGAACTAAGCGAGTCGGGGTATGTGGTGGTGGATGAACACTTCCAGACCGCGGTCCCATCCATCAGCGCTCTGGGCGATGTTATTGGTACTCCGCAACTGACGCCGGTGGCGTTGGCCCAGGGAATGGTGCTGTCCCGGCGGTTGTTCGGTGATGGCCAGGGTGAAATGGATTACTCTGCTATTCCGACGGCGGTGTTCTGCCAGCCTAACATTGGCACCGTGGGTCTGACGGAAGATGAAGCTCGCTCAGCCGGCCATTCGCTGCGTATTTATCGCTCGGAGTTCCGGCCCATGAAATACACCCTGAGTGGCCGTGACGAGCGCAGCCTTATGAAACTCGTGGTCGATGACGAAACCGACAAGGTGTTGGGTGCTCACATGGTGGGGCCAGATGCTGGGGAAATCACTCAAGGGCTGGCCGTGGCCATCAAGGCTGGTGCCACCAAGGCTCAGTTCGACTCGACCCTGGGCATCCACCCGACCTCTGCCGAGGAATTTGTGACCATGAGGGAAGCTGTCGTCTAACGGATCCACATGCCCAGGGAAGGGCGCTGAATGCCTCAGCTTTTTATCTCGCTCTCTGCTCTTCATATTCTCAGCCCTGGACCCAGCGTCCCAGAACTTTCTGTAGATTTTCCTTTCGTACCGGCTTGGCGACGTAATCGTTCATGCCGCTTTCCAGGCAGTTTCTGTCAGTGCCCGGTAATACGTCAGCGGTGAGCGCGATGATCGGAGTGCCTGACCGGCCATTGCTCTGTTCCCATTCGCGAATGTGACGGGTGGTTTCGTAGCCGTCCATCACCGGCATCTGGCAGTCCATTAAGATGACGTCGTAGCCCCTGTGGTTACTGCGGATCATGTTCAGGGCATCCTTGCCGTTGTTCGCTGAATCGGCCTGGTAACCCAGCTTGGTCAACATGGCTTTTGCCACGCGCTGGTTAACAAGGTTGTCCTCAACAACCAGTGCATGGGCTACACCGGAACCGGGCTCCCGGGGCTCTCTGGTTGACTGGTTGTCGTAGGTTGGGGCGTCAGCACTGCTTGCAAGCTCAAGCGGAAGCTCAAACCGGAAGGACGAACCTTTTCCAAGATCTGTTTCGACCTTGATGTGGCCACCCATAAGTTCCACCAGCCGCTGCACCAGTGCTAGTCCGAGGCCGGTGCCGCCGTGGCTGCGGTCGTCGCCGTGCTGTAGTTGTTCGAAGGAATTAAAGATATCCGGCAGTCGTTCAATTGGAATGCCCGAGCCTGAGTCACTCACAGCGCAGTTAAGAATGATGCAGTTGTCCTCCAGCCCAAAGCAACCTGCTTGAATGATGACGGATCCGTCGCTGGTGAACTTAATGGCGTTATCGATCAAACTGGCGATGATCTGGCGCAGTCTGGGTGCATCGCCAATCACCATGGGTTTGTCTGGCCAATCGCCGAAGAAATTCACGCTGAGCGCCAGGCCTCGCTCTTCGGCTACTTGACGGTAGGTGGCTGCGCAGTTCTGGATGAGCTTCTGAAGCTCGAACTCCTGGCTGGAAAGCTTGAGAGTGCCGCTTTCCATGCGGGAAAAATCAAGGATGTCACTGATGACCGTCAAGAGATCCTCGGTGGATTGACGGGCGGTTGTCAGGTAATCCTGCTGACTAGGGGTCAGGGAATCCTCCTGAATCAGATCGATCATACCCAGCACACCGTTCAGTGGCGTGCGCAGTTCATGACTCATAGTTGCCAGAAATTCCGACTTCGCCAGATTGGCTGATTCCGCTTTCTGGCGTGCGTTCTCTGAGGCCGCCAGGGTTTGCTCGCGGGAAGCCTCCAGGCTAGATAGGTGGGTTGCCAGTTCGTTCAATTGTCGCTCAATTTCGACAACCTCTTGCGCGCTGCCCCGATTGCCGATAGTGACTTCTTGATAGTCCCGGTTGATCAAGCGGGAAATTCGGCCAGATAACTGTCGGACGGGAGAGAGTATGGTGTTCAGGTGGTGCTGGATGATCAGCATCGTGAACAGCAGGAGGGAGGCTCCCACTGCCAGCGATGTCCAGAGGATATCTCTTTGCCGGTTAGCTAGCAGATCCTGGTTGACACCAACGTGAACTGTGCCCATTCGCAATGCGCTCACTCCTAGACCGGACTTAGGCGTGAACCATTCGGTAGTCCGCCCGACATCCAGCTCCAGCGGCTGTTGCAATATCTCCGTTTCGAAGACGTTGTACAGATCAGGATCAATCGGGGTACTGGTTTCACTGTTGACAACGAAACCGATCGGGTCGCCCATGACATTGGTCACCTCGATCCAGTCCGCTTTGCTTCGCTTCAGCGCTTGGGACAAAACCTGCTCAAGTGCCTGACGGTTACCCGAAACCACAGCGTATTCCAGAGTCGGCGCCAAACTGTCCGCAAACATCTGACTGCTATCAAACAACTGCTGCCGGGCGTCCTCCAGTCGTGCCGAGGTGAAAAATGCAATCAAAACAATAAACATGACGATGGCAGGGACAGCGCCAAGCAGCAGGAGCTTGCGGGTCAGCGTCGATCGAGCGATGTCTGGTTCATTCACCCTGCGGCCCTCCATTCTCGGCAAGTTCCTGCTGTATGGCCCGGTTTAAAAGTGCAGGGTCCGGAACCGGGATATTCATTGAGCGAGCAACCTGATTGTTCACGTCAACCCGATAGATTAGTGGATAAGTCGGGGCAGGAAATGCGCCGGCTACGAAATACTGTTCGATGAAATTGGCGCCCAGCGCAGCCATTTCCACAAAGGGAGCGTAGCTTGAGGCAAGCGAGCCCGCTTTGACATAAGCCTGACTCGGGCCGATAACGATTTTGTTTCGGCGGTAAGCTGTCAACAGAATGTGTTTGATGGTGCGAGGGTTATAGATGGCATCGTCAGGCGCGGCAAGGAGGAAGTCGCCGTAGCGAAGCGCTCGTACAAGGGAGGGAATCAGGTCGTCTTCATTGTCGACGACAAAAACCCGTGCACTCATCCCGTGAGCTGGTAATTCATCAATCAGGGGTTCGTATAGTTCAACCGACGCCGTCGTGGCGAGGATGGCCACATTGTTGGCGTGGGGTAATATCGCTTTGCCCGTCAGAGCCTGGCGAAGCAAAGGAACGTCGTAGAGGACCCCGGAGATCTGGCCCGGGTTCCGGGCAGCAAACCCGTCGATGAATGATTTGTTCACCAACATGGCTAAAATCGGTATCGAGCGATTGGCCTGGCGCACCCTGGAGAACGCTGCTGGGCCGATGGAAATAACGGGAGTGTTCTCGACCATAGGAATTTGATCGCTGGAAATCGGGGTGAGGGTAATATCACTTTTTAATTGGTCGGCGAGTAAGGTCTGAACGTGCTGGTCAAGAGCGATGTTGCCTGACCCCGCAAAATATACGAGTCGGCCCTGTGTTTCCTGGCCGTAGGCTGACACCACGAAGACAAGGCCCAAGAGAGTCGCCACGGCTCGCCTGAAAGTGTCGCGGGTCATGTGCAGCAAACTTCCCCATATGAATCTGCCGTGTGGTGTCATACCATCCTGGGTTACATGCTTTCCTTGGACTGCGTTCAGAAGCGAATTCCGGCCTCAACGAAATACTGATTAGGTTCATCAATGATGTTGTCGGGGCTCATCCACGGCTCCATATTGATGTAATGCTGCATGGTGAATGCCAGTACATAGCTGAAATTACGCCGGTCTATCCGACGGGCGAGTCGGAAGTCAGCGCGTTTGAAACGGGTTCCCCGCACCTCGTGTGCAAGATAAAAAGCGGCGGAGGAAGTTAGCGACCAGGGTAGCTCCTGAATCCATGCCATGCTCCCTGAATGGCGAGCGGAAAGTCGTCCCATCAGGTCTACGGCCCGTGATTGGGTGCTGGGTGGAAGCTTATCGGGATCGCCCGTATAGCGACTGTCCTGATCGAGATAGGCATAGGTCGCGCGCAACAGGGTACCTGAGAACTCCAGTGAACTTTCGAGCTCGACTCCTTCCTGATCCACTGCGACGTTGTTGTCGATGTACCAGTCCTCTTCGTTGATCACTCCGCTGATCATATCTCGAAGATAGTCATTGAAATACCGTACTTCAACGCTCATCAGGGCAGAGCCCAGGTGGTACTGGCCGAAGTAACTGATTTCACGAGAGGTGATGGTTTCCTCTTCCAGCTCTTCGCCAAACGTGGAGGTGCTTTGATCCACCAGATCCTTAACCTCGAAACGAATGCCCTCCAAAGCCTCGAATGGAGGCTGGACGTTGCGCGGCCGGTAGGACCAATCCGGGTCCTGTTCAAAGGCATCCGGTGTTCGCACGGCCCTGGAGAAGACAAAGCGTATGGCGTGGTTGTCGTTGATGATGAAGTTTGTGGCAACCCGCGGCGAAAAATAGCCCTCATCGGTTGTGGTGGTAGTCTCCCAGTTGCCACCCGCGTTGAACGTGACCCAATTGAAGGGCGAATACTCAGCATTGGCAAATACCCGGCTCTGGTAATTGTTGCCGCGACCGTTGAAGAAGGTCTCCGAGTCAAAGGTGTCTTTCCGATAGCCCAGGCCAGATACCAGTTTGAATTCGGGATTGAATATGATGGTATTCTGCAGCTCGAACTCGAGACGGGATTCTTCGGCATCCTCATTGAGGTCCGCTACAAAGGGACCCTGATCCGTCGGAAATGGCGCGCCCGGTGGCAATAGCTGGATGAACTCGTCGGCAGGAACTGAGATCGACCACCGCTGACGCCGTCGCTGGTTCTGGTAGCTGGCTTGAAGGTGGTAGAAATGGCTGTCGGAAATGGCCCCGTTGAACCGGGTTTGCAGATAGTAAGTGTCAAGAATGATGTCTGGATTGGTGGTGGATTCCAGCTTGCCTGATTTTTCACTGTCTTCTTCATTTACGCCATCGACCACACCAGCCCGAAAGTCGATCGAATGGTCGTTATCAATGGCCAGCAGGCTGTCAAAGTTGAAGTTGTTGATGTCGAAGCCATCGTGGAACTTCTCTTTCTCGTCATCCTTTTGTCGGTCGAATCCGTTCGATTTGCGTTTTTCGTAGGATAAGCGCCAGCTACCCTCTTCAGAGCTGTCACCGACCGAGGTAAAGGTTCGCAAGTGGCCCCGGGAGCCGACCGAGGTGTATGCTTCGGCACCTGCGGTATCATAAGGGGAACGGGTAATTATGTTGATGCTGCCGAGAAAGGCATTGATGCCATGGGCGGCGGCATTTGGGCCACGGCTAACTTCGATTCGCTCGATGTTTTCGAGAGCAACCGGTATCGCGATCCAGTCGACGTCAGACAGGCTTGCTTTGTAGGCTGTTCGACCGTCAATCTGAACCTGAAGCCGCCGTTGTTCGTATTGGGAAGTGCCATGGTAGGTGGTTACCTGGTTGTTGCTGCCGTATTCGCCGACCACCATGCCGGGGACAAGCCGGAACACCTCCACCAGGTTCATGATTCCAAGGTCGCGAATCATGTCGCCGGTAATAATGGTTGTGGTGCCCGGCACTTTCAGTTTCGATTGGCGCAGCCGAGTTGTGGTTAATACCTCAGGTATTTTGGATTGCTCACCCTCTGCAGTAAGAAACTCCGCGTATAGCCCGAGTTCTCCAGTTTGAGCCGAGGTTGGGGCGGGTAGGGTAAGTGCCGCGACAAACGCGCAGGTGGCGGCGTTGATAGCCAGAGGTGTTTTATTTAGTGACGTCACTGTCGAACTCGTTATGGGTGAAGATCTATACTTTGCCAAGCCAAAGAGGGGCGCATCACGTTAATGTTTTGAACTATCGTAGGGGACTACACACGGTTTGTCTCTCAAAAATGTAATGAATCTGAGAGCTGGGAGCTGCAGCTTTATGAATTGTTGGGAAGTACTGGGAATTGAGCCAACGGAAGATCGTCAACGAATACAGCTGGCCTACGAGCAGCAACTGAAGTTTGCCTCGGGCGAGGAAGCTGAAAAACTGGATCGTGCTTTTCGAGAAGCAACCGGGGGCGCTCCGAAACCTGAGACCCCGCGACCTTTGGCGAGCAATCAGCCACTGGAGCCTGATCGCGCCCTGGATGCCAATGAGGGGCAGATTGTCCGGGAGGTTGTCATTCAGATTAACGCCCTGCTGAATGATTCAGGACGGAGCCGGGATGTGGGTATCTGGAAGGCGATCCTCTGTGAGCCGCCGGCAGATCAGGCACCAGTGCGCCGGGAGATTGCCCGTCAACTCGAACCACAGGTCAGGCCGATGGCTGACAATGGCAGTCTGCCTGCTCCGGTGGCCCAGTTTCTGGGCGACTGGTTTGAATGGACCAGTCTGCAGGGTATTGTTGAGCAAGGCGATGAGTCACAAGCCGGCAATGCGGAGATGGATGCTGAGGAGGCAGACCAGCCCCCTCAACTGGTTAACTTCTGGCCCGCCGTAATCGGCTGGATTGTCGGTCTGGCGATCCTTGCCAGCCTGTTTGGCGGCATGGCCGGAGGGAGTTAATCCTGCGCAGTGCCCGCCATCGCATCCATTTTGGCCCGGTAGCGCTGGGCCAGAATAGCACCGAGAATGACCTGAGTCTGGTTGTAGCACATGATCGGCAGCACGATCATCCCAAAGCCTGGGTGGCCCGAAAAAAGTACTTTTGCCATTGGCAAGCCAGAAGCCAGGCTCTTCTTCGACCCGCAAAAAACAACCGCCGCCTCATCCTGCAAACTGAACCCAAAATAGCGGACAAGTAACCTCGCTATGATCATGAATAAAGTCAGCAAAGCGACACAGAGCACAATGGTCAGGATGATCGCTTTCGCCGGCAGGTTCTGCCACAGCCCGCTTTCCACGGAATATGAAAACGCTGAATAGACAATCAGCCAGATAACACATTTATCGTAACGCGCCATCAACCCCTCATTGCGACCCAGAAAACCACCTAGCCAAGGCCTCAGAGCGTGGCCCACAGCGAAGGGCAGAAGCAGTTGCAGCATGATGTCCTTGAACGCCTCCGCTATGGAAAAATCACCGGCGCCTGATGTGCTCACCAGCAAAAGCAACAGGAACGGAGTCAGCATCATTCCGAACACGTTGGAAGCCGCGGCGCTACAGATCGCAGCAGGAACGTTGCCCCGAGCCAAGGCGGTATAGGCGATTGAAGACGACACCGCTGAGGGCAGCACGCCTAGGTATAAAAAGCCAAGCCCCAGATCTTTGGGCATCCAGGAGGGTGCCAGACTGCTCAGGCCATTGATGGGCAGAACCACCAGCGGGAAAAACACAAAGGTCATGGCGGTGATGAGAATGTGGAGCCGCCAGTGCATGGCACCGGCAATAATCTGTTCCCGCGACAGCGCGGCACCGTGGAAGAAAAAGAGCAGGGCAACGGCGACGGTCCCAGCTATTGCCAGTGCGTCACCGATGTCACCCGTGGCTGGCACCACCGAGGCAAGAACGATGGCGCCAAGTAACAGTAGGGTGAAGGTGTCGATCTTGAATTTCATGAATCAGGATTCCCGGCCTTGCAAGGCCCGAAGGCTGGGTTGGAGTAGGGATCTGGCCAGTTGTTCTGCCTTGACTGGATCCCGGCGACGAACAGCGGCCAGCAGGAGTTCGTGATCTTCTTGGGAGGGCTCGGGCAGATCGGCTTCTGTTTCCGTGCGCTCGATGGTTTCCCGGATGCCATGGGAAAAGTAATCGTAGAGCTCAGATAGCGCGGAGTTATGGGACGCAGCCACCAGGCTATGGTGAAAGGCCTGATCGTGTCGAACCCGGTCTGCCACTGACGCACCGGCTTTGGCACGGGCGTCCAGCGCTTCTTCCATCACTCTCAGATCTCGATCTGTCCGCCTCGTGGCTGCAAGTTTGGCGGCCTCGGTCTCGAGCATAAGACGCACTTCCAACTGGTCGGCGAGGTGAGTCCTGCCAATTCTTCTCAGGGTTTCGCCGGCGTCCCGGGTTGAGCGAACGTAAGTGCCGTCGCCCTGGCGGGTTTCCAGTATCCCCACGTGCACCAGAACCCGAACCGCTTCACGCACAGTGTTTCTGCTTACGCCTAACGCCTCGGACAGCTCGGATTCCACCGGCAGCTTGCTGCCGAGGGGCCAATGACCGGATTCAATGGCTTGTCTGAGACTTTCGATGGCCGTGTTTACCAGCGAGCCTTTGCGTATTTTTTCGAGCATGTACCAATCATCCTATAACCAATAGACCAATCATCCTATGAATTTGGTGAGTCTGCAACCCATCGACAACGCTGGATTAGAGGGGGAGTTACTCAGTACGTATGCTCAAGCGCCCCGGGGCGGGTCAATAAACTGGTAATCAGCAGTGTCCACGCGGCGGGTAGCCAGCCGGTAGGTAAAGGTAAAGCCAGGCCAGTTCACGGTGTTCTTGCCGTTGGCATCCAGATACCAGGAGGTACAGCCAGAACTCCAGACACTATGCTCCAAGCCTTCCTGCACCACCGAAGAAAAACGCTCTTGCCGATCCTGCCGGACATCCATGGCTGAACCCGGGTATTTTTTTAGCGCCTCCAGGGCGTCCAGAACGTAGCGAATCTGGGATTCGAGCATGAACACAATGGAGTTGTGGGCAAGGTTGGTGTTCGGGCCATAGAGCATGAACAGGTTGGGAAATCCGCTAACGGTAATGCCTTTGAAGGCCGACGCGCCCGTTTCCCAGGCCTTGTTCAGGTTCACCCCGGCTCGACCGGTAATTTCCATAGGCGCGAGAAAATCCGAGGCCTGGAATCCGGTGCCGCAAATAATCGCATCGACAGGGTGGTGCTCACCATTGCGGGTAACTATGCCGTCAGTATCAATGTGATCAATGGCGTCAGTCACCAGACTGACGTTGGACTGGTTAATGGCCGGATACCAGTCATTGGAAATCAGGATGCGCTTGCAGCCGATCTGGTAATCCGGAATAACGTGTTTCAGTTTTTCCGGATCGGTGACGTGTTTTTTAGCCTCTCGCCGGGCCTTGCGGGCAAAGATCTCCAGCAAGCCGCTGAGCCTGGTGAAGACCAGGGCCCGGCTTTCGTTCTTCCAATAGATCAGGTAGCGGTAAAGCCGATCCCAGGCCGGAATGGCACGGAACAGCGCCTGTTCCCAGCGCTTGAACGGCCGGTCCGGTTTGGGAAGTACCCAGGCGGCCGATCGCTGAAACAGGTTCAGGGATTTTACGGTTTTCGCCAGCTCTGGCACAAACTGGATGGCACTGGCGCCAGTGCCGATCACCGCTACGCGTTTGTTAGCAAAGTCGTAGCTGTGGTCCCAGCGGGCGGAATGAAACAGCGTTCCTGCAAACCGATCCATGCCTTCAATCCGGGGCCAGGCCGGCTGGTTCAGTTGACCTGTTGCGGTGATCACTACATTGGCTGTCAGCTCCTCGCCATTGGTCAACGTAACCGACCATTGGTTCTGGGCTTCATCAAAGTGGGCCTTACCGACAGGGGAATTGAAACGGATGTGGTTGGCTAATGCGTACTTCTCAACGCAATGTTCCATGTATCCAAGGATTTCGTTCTGGAGTCCGAACTTGCGGGTCCAGTCGTGTTTGGGTTCGAAGGAATAGGAGTAAAGGTGGGATTGCACGTCGCACGCGGCACCGGGATAGGTGTTATCTCGCCAGGTTCCTCCCACCCCCGAGCCTTTCTCAAGCACGGTAAAGGAGTCGATGCCTGCTTTCTTGAGCTTGATGGCCATCCCTAGCCCGCCAAAACCGGCACCAATGATGATAATTAATGGGGAGGAAGCGGCGCTGGATCTGGTCATGAAAAGGGCCCGGGACGTTTTTTTTGTTTAAGTCGTTTGAAATTGAGTATACGGTCGTGCCAGCCCTTGTTCGATGGCATTTTTTGCCAGTGGGGCTAGTCAGAACGACCAATTTGCCGAGCTGGTCAATAGCTCGTCCGCTGGCTGAGACAACAGACTCGTCAGCAGCGGCGGCTGAAATTGTCGTCGGATGCTGATGGCATAGAATTCCTCGAACACACCGGGTAATGCCCCATAGTCCTGAAGGGTTCCGGATTTCAACTCGTCCCGGACCACGACCGGTGGCAAAACGGCGACATGGTGCGTGTCCCTCGCCAGAAGCCGCATCATCGCCATGTCGTCCACCTCAGCAACGATGCGCGGGCTGAGCTTGTGGTAGTCACATAGCTGGTCAAAGGCATGGCGAATATTATTTTCCCGGCCCGGAACAATAAGGCTTCGATTGGAGAGCAGATCCGAAAAGGATCCGCTGTTGGCTTTATCAGGGCGTCCGATCAAGCTGACTGGCTGCCGGGCAATGCGTCGGGAGCGCCAGGGATTCTCATCATCCCCGTGCACGGGTTGATTCGACAACAGCAGATCCAGGCGATGTGCTGAAAGCCTGCGTAACAGGTCATCCAGGGTGCCACTTTGAATAATGAGCTCCAGGTCTTCCCGGCCCAGCAGTGGTCGGAGAAACCCTTCCTGAAAGTTTCGGGACAGGGTCGCCACAGCGCCAATTTTCAGGCTTTCCCGATTGGTTTGCGCTCCTGAGCGGAACAGCTCGGTCAGTTCCTCGCCTTGCCTGAAGATCTCTTCTGCGTATTCAAACGCCACTCGACCGGCTTCTGAAAGCTTCAGTCGGCGCCCCTCCCGAACGAACAGTTGGTAACCGAGGCTGTCTTCCAGCTTCCGGATCTGACCGGACAGTGCCGACTGAGACACGTGTAAGGACTCGGCTGCGCGTGTGAGGTGCCCTGTTTTCGCGACGGTCCAGAAATAGAAGAGGTGGTGGTAATTGAGTCTCATGCCAGGGGCCTCTTAACTGTTCTTTTAAAACGAACGATTTAATCTTTATAAACTATTTTTTATATAAAGCTATCCCCTGCACAGTAAACCTCATACTTGAGGGGGCTTTTATGCAGGAATTTCTGACTTTTTTGTCCATGCCGGCGTTGCTGGTCTGGCTGATTTTGCCGGTTGCATTATTGGTGCTAGCGGCATTCAGCAGTTGGACCCGCAATCCGTTAAAACTGGATCATTGCTGGCGGATAGCGTCCCGCCTGTTTGAAGCATCCATGGTGTCGACGGTAATGGTGGGCATCCTTTTGCTGCTGGGGGGCGGCGTGCCGGAACTGGGGCGTCAGTTTGGTCTCTATCCGGACGGGCTGGCGGTTTGGATGGCGTTGCTGGTGGCATTCATCGGGTGGGTCATCTTGAGGTACGCCGAAAACTACCTTCGAGGCGATCCAACACGCGCCCGGTTCTTGCCATGGTTCCTGACAACACTGGCCAGCGTGCTGTTATTACTCTTCACCGACAACCTTCTGGTACTGGCAGGAGCCTGGGTCGGCGTCAGCCTCGCCCTGCATCATTTGCTCACGCTTTATGGGCATCGCCCGGAAGCGCGGCTGGCGGCTCTGCAGAAGTTCATCATTAGCCGCGTGGGGGATATTTGTGTTGTCGGTGCCGTGTTGCTTTTATACCGCCACTACGGCACCTTCCACCTTCCGGAAATGTTACAGGTAGCGCACACAGGAGTGTCCGGCTCCCTGGCGCTGGACGTGGCCAGTGTTTTGTTTGCTGTCGCGGCCATTCTCAAATGCGCCCAAATTCCCTTTCACGGTTGGTTGTTGCGGGTCATGGAAGCGCCCACCCCAGTCTCCGCTCTGCTGCACGCGGGCGTCATTAATCTGGGCGGGTTCCTCTGGCTTCGGCTTTACCCGGTCTTCGAGGGCTTCACCGCCGGACACCTGTTGTTGCTGAGTATTGGTGGACTCACGGCCGTGGTTGCGGTTCTTGCCATGATGAGCCAGTCGTCTGTAAAGCACGCGCTGGCGTGGTCGACCTCGGCTCAAATGGGCTTTATGCTCTTCGAGATCGGCATGGGCGCCTACACCCTCGCATTTCTCCATCTTCTCGCACATTCCCTGTACAAAGCTCATTCGTTTCTGGCATCGGGTCGCACTGTGGCCGCATCGAGTGTCATGCCAATCCGGGAGGCCACCAACCGGGTGAGGTTGAGCTGGGCTTTGGCGGCCGGATGCTTGGCGGCTGCAGTGCTTTGGTTTATACCGGGTCTCGTAAACAACAATCCCGTGCTCGCTGGAATTCTGATTTTGGCGATCAGCGGTGCGGTTGCGGGAATCCCTTCAGGAACCCGAGTTGGCAGCAGGCTACTGCTCGGTGCTCTGGCGTTGGCACTTCTGCCGATCTACGGTGTGCTTCATTGGCTGTTAGACCCGATCCTTTTCCAGCCCGCCAATGCCCAATTACCGTTTTTTGCCCTGGTAATCGGCATGGTGGTGTTGCTCGTTCTTCTATTGCTCTCCTCGGTGATCGTTTTCTGTCCTGCAGGTCGTGCTGCGACGTTGCTCAGAATCCATGTCAGTCACGGGTTCTATCTGATGTTGCCGTTTGATCGCATGACGGCTCGGCTATCCAGCCACTTCCGAGGAAAACAGACCGGCGCTCTACCATCGAAAAACGGTATTTCCGTACTGGGAGAAAAATCATGTTGAACACAGCCTTTTCCGGAAACAAGGCGGAACTTGATGGGTGGCCAAGCCCCCCGACGGTTCTCCCGTCTTGTTCAATGATTCCGCCAAGCTGGCCGTTGAACCGCTGGATTGCTGTCAACCCATGGTGGGGCGTCAGGCATTGTCCCGCGGAGCAGGCCAGCCAGATACCTGGTGTTCAACCAAAGACATCTATGTTCATGCCCATGGCTTTCTACCGCAGCGCCTGGCGGGGTGGACGCATTAAACAGGAGGACCTCAGTGGGGCTATCGAGGAACTGGGAAGTTCCCTCCCGGTTGAACAGCTTTTTCTCGCTTTGGAGAAAGACGAGTCAGACCCATCTCAGTCTGCTCCGCTCATGCTTGAACAGAACCGGGGGGCTGATGGCTTACCAGCGATCGAAACGGTACGAGAGCAAGTGGCGCGCGCCTGTGGGTTGTTCTTCGATCAGCAACAGTCACGGGACTTTTTGCGAGACACCTCGCATTCGTTGTTCAAAAGCTGGCTGGAACAGTCCATCCATGACATAACGCTTGATCGCAGAGTGGGCGTGAAACGCGCTCGTGAAGAGTTAAAGTCGATTTCAAAGAACCATCTTCAAGCCTATGAATGGGCGCATAAAATTCTTAGCCTTTCAGGCTCAGATATCGAAAAACTGGCGTCCAGATTGTTGTTTGAATTGGTGGGCTGGGCATCCTGGTGTCGAGGTGTGGACTGGAGAGAAAGCCTGGAAGGACGAGAAAGCAGTATCGCAAGCGAGCTGCTGGTGGTGTTTCTGGTTTGGGAGGCCATCGCTGTTGACAGTGCAAATACAGATCAGCGCTATCAGTGGCAACGGGCCTGGGGAAGGTTCCGTAACCTGGATTTTGTTACCGATCCGGGCAAGTCCGTCAAAGGTTATGAAAGGGTATGGCACAGGGCCTACGAATACGGGTACAAGCGCCAGTTAACCGCATCGCTGTTTCGCCGTGGCAAGGGTGGAGAATCCGGGAAACCGACCAACAAACCAGCCACTGTCCAAGCGGTATTTTGTATTGATGTCCGGTCAGAGCTGATGCGTCGTCATCTTGAGGATTGCTCCTCGAATATTGAGACCATTGGCTTTGCCGGGTTCTTTGGCATGCCCGTGGTTCACCAGACGCTCACTCCGAACGAAGGTGAGGTCAGACTGCCCGGTTTGTTGGCACCAGCGTACCGATTGGTGGATTCAACCGGGAGCCTGGCGCAGGATCTCAACACGTGCAGGTCTGCAGATTCGAGGGAGACCATTCGGCAATCGATTCGAAAGGCCAAGTACAGTAGCTTCTCAAGCTTCACCCTCGTGGAAAGCACTGGGCTGGCCTGGGCCTGGAAGCTCCTCCGCGACAGCCTGAATCAGGCTAAGACACCTGACGCGAGCTTCGAACCCGCCAATCGTCGTCTCTATCATTGTCACGGTGGTGATCCGGTCTCAGATAGCGAGCGAGTCAGCTTGGCTGAAAAACTGTTGCGAGGAATGTCGAAAACCACTGACTTTCCGTCCTTGTTGGTTTTCGTGGGCCACGGCAGCCACGGCGACAACAACCCACACCGGGCGAGCCTGGCCTGCGGTGCTTGTGGTGGCCAAAACGGTGGATTGAATGCCTGTGTTGCCGCTGATTTGATCAACGATCCGGTTATTCGTGCCGGACTGGTGGACAGGGGCATACGGATTCCGGATTTCACCATTGCTGTTGCCGCTGAACACTGCACGGTGACGGACTGCGTCACGATCCTGCAAAGAGATTTGATCCCGAATGCCTATCTGGATGCCGTGATTCAGCTGGAACAGAGTCTCGAAGAAGCAGGTAAACGCACCCGCCGTGAACGTGCCACCGCGCTTGGGCTCAATGGCCTCAATGATGAGATTTTGTTGAATTCGATGGTGAAACGGACTTCAAGCTGGTCTGAAATCCGGCCCGAATGGGGGCTCGCCAACAACGCCGCGATCATCTTCGCCAAGCGTTCTCGCACTCGCGGTATCAATCTCCAGGGCCGGGTCTTCCTGCATGACTACGATCCGGTTCTGGATGCCGATGGTGTAATTCTGGAGTCACTAATGAGCGCGCCAATGATTGTTGCCAACTGGATAAATTTGCAGTACCTGGGGTCGGTCTCTGCACCGGATACCTTTGGAGCGGGTAATAAATTGCTGCATTCGGTGGTTGGCGGGAACATGGGTGTCGTTGAGGGCAATAACCCGGATTTGCGATTGGGCTTGTCACTCCAGTCGGTCCATGATGGCCAGAAGTGGAGGCACGAGCCTATCCGGCTTCATGTGGTCATTGATGCCCCACCTGAGCGGATAGAGGCTGTCTTGCGGAAGCAGGCTGATGTCAGGCAGTTGGTCGAGAATCGCTGGCTTTGGTTGTTTCGGTGGGGAGACGGAGGGTTGGAGAGCTACCGGGATGGTAACTGGAACTCCAACTGAACAGGGCAGCGAGGCTGCCCATCTGAACGTCGGTTTTAAGCTTGATCCCCGGCGTTTAGCAGCTCAGGCTTTTTCAGGGCTTTCTGAAACAAATCCCGCTCTTCGGCGATGGCCATGGCACACTGCTCTGCCTGGTCATCGCTTAATCCTTCAACCTTCCGGCTTAGAAACACCTGTATTTCTTCCGCCAGCTCCAGAATCTTATCCCGAGCATCCGCATCGGCTTTAGACGTAAAGAGCATGGTGTCAGGATGTTTAAGCGCCATATCAAGGCCGTCCCTCTCGGAAAAATAGACTGCTTGTACCGCCATGGTTACTCCTCGCAGTGAATGCGTAATGCTGTATAAAAATACAGTGTACAGGAGGCGAGCCTGTCTCGACAATAAGGATTTGGGACTGGATCAGGCAACCAGGCGCGCAGGGCCTGGCTTAGTAACGCAGCAGTGCGGAACCCCAGGTAAATCCGCCGCCAAAGGCTTCCAGCAGCAGGACTTCATTGCGCTGGATGCGACCATCCCGAACCGCAACGTCGAGTGCCAGCGGAATAGAGGCGGCCGAGGTGTTACCGTGCTCGTTGACGGTCACCACCACACGATCCATGGGCATGTTGAGCTTCTTGGCGGTCGCCGAGATGATCCTGAGGTTAGCCTGATGGGGCACCAGCCAGTCCACATCGGATTTCTGCATCTGATTGGCGTTGAGGGTTTCGTCGACAATCTTCCCGAGAGTGTTTACGGCTACCTTGAAGACTTCGTTGCCTTTCATCTCCACAAAGGCCTTACCGGCTTTCACCTGGTCGTAGCCGTCGGCAATGCCATAAGGCACATGGAGCAGATCTTCGTACTGGCCATCGGCGTGGAGGTGGGTGGAGAGAATGCCGGTTTCTTCACTGGCCTCGAGAACCACGGCGCCGGCGCCATCGCCGAACAGTACGCAGGTGCCACGGTCTTCCCAGTTGATGATGTGGGAAAATACCTCGGCGCCAATCACCAGAGCTTTCTTACTGGTTCCGGTTTTGACGAACTTTTCTGCGGTAGCGAGAGCGTAGACAAAGCCACTGCAAACTGCCTGGATATCAAAGGCGGGGCAGCCACGAATGCCTAGGCGGGCCTGAAGGATGCAGGCGCAACTGGGGAATATTTTGTCAGGCGTGGACGTGGCAAAGACGATCAGATCAATATCGCCGGGCTCAATGCCTGCGGCTTCAATCGCGCGACGGGCGGCGGGCTCGGCCAGATCAACTGTTGTTTGGCCCTCCACGGCGATGTGTCGACGTTCAATGCCAGTGCGCTCCCGAATCCATTGGTCGGTGGTATCGACCATCTTTTCGAGGTCCTGATTAGTAACGATATTCTCAGGCAGGTAAGAACCAGTGCCGGCAATTCGTGCAAACGTCATTCGTGCGTGTCCCGAGGTAAGGCTGTGTGTCGTATTCCCATGCTATACCCACCAAGCACAGAGCGTTATTAGCGATTTGTCAAAGGCCCCCCGAAAATGGCAGCCTCAGCTATTATAAAGAAGCCACCGAACCAAACTCAGAATCGGAGAGGAGAGCACCGTTATGGGAATTTCCAGTCACGAACTTCACGAAGAGTTTCCTCAGTACAGCGATCTGATTGATCAATTGAAAACCAACGACCCCAAGTTCGGGGACAAGTTCAGGCAATACTCAGAGCTGGACCAGGAAATCGAGGGGCTGGAAAGGCGTGATGCGCCAATCGGAGATGACAAACTCCATCGTTTGAAGCAAAAGCGGGCACACCTGAAAGACCAGATTTACCAGACTCTGGTGCAGAATGGACATGCCTCCTGAAGAAAACTCACGAACTCTGAAAACCGGGCCATTTCAGGCCCGGTTTTTTTCATTAAATTGCGTTAAAACGGCCTTGCAGAGGCTCTGATAAGTGTTTCCAAGTATTCAGACTGTAACGTCAAGTCATTAGAATAGGTGCCTAATCAAACAGGGTTTCGAATTCCGAAACTCATGACTACTGAAACTGGAGATACGATATGAAAAGAGCTGCTTCTTTCTACAAAGGCTGGCGCATGAAACGCAACTTCGTGCACCTGGTGATGACCACTGACCGTCGCCTTCTGAATGACGTTGGCTTCTCGCCTGACGTGGTTCATCAAAAGCTGAGCACGCCTTTCTGGAAGTTTTAATGTCTTCCAGACATGCCCGGGGTAGTAGTAATCTGGCCGTTTAACCCTCGGCCGGCCCCGGGCAATCCATGCCTTCCTTCGATTGTTAAAAACCTTTTCTAGCGAACCCTGAACCGGCGCACCAGAACGTCCAGATCGTCTGCCATTCCGGCCAGCGATTTGCTCGATTGGTTTACATGCCCGATGTCCTCGGCGAGCTTGTCGATAGCCCCACTGCTTGCTTCAACATTTTGCGTCATCTCTGCCGCAGTAGCTCGTTGCTGCTCCGTTGCACTGGCGATTTGTGTGGTCATTTCAACGATGCGGTGTACGGCGGAAAGAATGTTCGACAGGGCAGTCCCGGATTTACCGGCTTCTGTGGTTGCCTCACTGGCCATTTGCTTGGCCCGGCTCATGTCGACAACTGCTCCGGCGGCACCTTCCTGCAGGTTGGAGACAATGCGCTCAATGTCGACCGTTGAGTCCTGCACTCGTTTAGCCAACCCGCGAACTTCATCGGCGACTACGGCGAAGCCACGACCTGCCTCACCAGCGCGGGCAGCCTCAATGGCGGCGTTCAATGCCAGCAGGTTGGTCTGTTCTGCGATGTTTTGAATCACCTCGAGAACACTGCCGATTTCGCCGGATTCGTTTTCCAGGCGCTGAATTCGAGTCGAGCCTTCTTCCACCTGGTGGGCCAGATCCGACACCGCCTTGATGGCTGTTGTCACCGTCTCTTGGCCGTTTTCGGCCAGGGAGGCTGCCTGTCGTGCAGACTCATCGGTATCGTTGGTGTTGGAGGCGATCTCCTCCGAGGTAGACACCATCTCTTGCATGGCGGCAGACACCTGAGTGATCTGATCCCGCTGTTGCTCGGAGTTGGCGGTGGTACGGTTAGTAATCCCGGACAGTGATTCCGATTCGGTTGTCAGCTGGTGCGAGGCAGTCACAATCTGGCTGATGGTGTCTTCCAGGGTTTCAAGGAAGGAGTTAACGGCGCCAATGAAATCGCCGACTTCGTCGGGCCGGCCCTTCGTCAGTCGGGTAGAGACATCGCCGTTATTGGCACTGATCGCTTCCAGATAATCCAGGATTTCCCGTCTTGCCCGCTTCACGCTCGAGCCCATCAATCGGCTCATCAGAATGGCAACGATTAAGCCAAGTACTACCGACACGGCGAAGGCGGCGATGGTGAACTGCAAAGCTTTGTCGGTTTTTGCGTCGGCGTCGTCAGCTACTGCTTCAAGAGCCCCAAATACATTGTCTTCGAGTCTTCTAGCCATCTCGGCTATTTCAGGTCCGAGAGTATCCAGCTTCTGGTTTTTTACCTGTATTACGATATTTTGCTGGACCAGCAGTTTCTCAACCGCGGCCTGATAATCTGCAAGTTCCTGGACTGCCGTGTCGAAATACTCCCGAACGAAGTCGGGCACGTCCGACTCGTCGATCAAACCGAGTGCGTCCTGAAGATCTTCAATGGCGTAGCCAAGCGATTTTTTGGAGGGCTCATCACCATTAGCGAAATAGCGTTGGGCGGACATGCGCATCATCAGGGTATCGCTGATGAGTTGCTCAAGTACGGCCCTTAACCGGCTATCCGGGTTTCGGTTGGCGACACCGTCCAGTGCGCGCCGCAGCGCTTTAGAGGCGTTAGGACCGTGAACATCCAGTTCATCCCGGATGATCGACAACACCTGTTTCTTGGCTGGCACCAGCTCGTTTTTAAAAGCAGCTGCGTATTGCCGGGTGGCCCTTTCGATTTCGTCAACGAGCCGGGCGCGTTCCGGATCGTGGATGTCTTCCTGGGCGCTCGCCATACTTTCTTCGAATTCGTCTTCCAGCTCGGAAAACGACGAGAGAAGTTCGTCGTTGCCGGTGGAATAGTAGTCGAAAACCCGAAGCCTCATTCGGTAGAGGTTGATTAACGCGTCTGTAGCCGTGGCCGTATCGGGCGCCAGATCCCGAGCGACAGTGTCCATGCTTTCGTCGAGTATCTGGAACTCACGGACGCTGTAAAAGGTGACGAACGCAAAAAGCAGCAGGATGAAGACCGGGGCAATGAGCAGTTTGCCGGGTACACCCAGTTTTCGCTCAATCGATTCCAGCGCAGAGGCAGCCATTTTTTTACCTTCTAGTTGTTCTAATGATGGGTAACTTAACGGCCGATTAGAAGCAAACTGAAGAAGATAGGTCCAATAAATCCTAAGCGCGGTGCGCTGCCTGTTTACGCCAAAACAACCGGGATGGCGTTACACCATCCAGCCGAAGAGGAAGCGGAACAGGCTGCCAAAGATGTTGCGGTCATCCTTTGGCTCAGCGTGTTTTTCTCTTTGCGCTGTCTGTGCTGTTGGCGTTTCCTGCGCCTCTGTTTTCGGGGCTTGTGCAACAGGTTCGTCCACTTCCGTCTTTTCGGCGGCAGTCGCCTCGTTTGGCAATTGCCTCATCCATGCGACGGTTTCCGCGTTGGTGGGCTCTGCGGTTTCGGGGGCTGGAGACTTCACCTTGGCGACATCGGTGCCAGGCGCAGGCTTTTCAACGGACTGTGGTACCGGTTCCGCCTTGGGTGCTGAGGGGGATGAGTATGCTGCGGGCGCTGGAGCCGACTCGTTCACAACTTTGGTTGGCGGGGTGGCGGTAGTTTGGGGAGCAGCTTTGGGAGTCGGCTCGGAAACAACGGCGTCCGCCGGTTTGTTGGGCTGGCTCTGGGATTGAACCTGTGGCTTGGGTTTCTCAGCAACGGCCAAGCCCTGCGTGTTATCAGATTCAGCGGGTGTGCTGGCAGCAACTGGCGCAGCGGCTGGCTCGGGCGCGATTTCCTTCACCGAGAACGCAGGCTTGGGTTGGAGGCGGCGCTGAGGTTGAGCCTTGGAACCGGGCTTGGGTTCAGAGATGCCTAAGGCGGCCAGGGCCGCTGTTTTGTTGGCGACGACGTTACCTGATATTGCTTGCCCGGACCTGTTGGAAATCCCAAGTGCAGAAAGAGTGTCTGGGTCCAGAACACCGGAAGCTTCCAGTGTGCCATTACGAGTCTGGAAATCGCGAATGCCTTGTCGCAGGGCTTTGTCCATCCAGCCATCGGCCCGGCCAATGTAATAGCCGGCGCCGTAAAGGGCGTTTTCGGCCGCAAAAATGACTTTAACGCTGTTGGCCTGGGCCTGAGAGCTGACGGCGAGTGCAGCGGACAATAACAGGCCCTTGCTGACGGTGCTGAGTTTGGCGGAATTCATACGAGTAACCCTCTCTGGATGTGATGGGGTTGTGCGAATGGGTTGAGTATCGACCAGATCTTTACTGTATTCCGTGCACCACCACACAGTGTGCCAACAACGGCGACGGGTTCATGCATTCGTGGCAGCAAGAATCGGGCAAGATTCGGATGGCATCAGCATAGGAAACCGGTTCTGATGGTTGTATGGTTTCAGGAATGAGGATGCGGTGATGCCAATGCCAAGCGAAACGACAATGCAAGGTACCAATTCCGGGCGCGATTCCGATAAACGTCGTGCCCAGATGATTCAGCTGGCGCGTACCATTGAACAGCGAGCCGACCAACCACTCACGCTGGCAAGTCTGGCTGAGGAAGTGGGGCTGTCTCCGTCGCGCCTGCAGAAAGTGTTCAAGGACGTTCTCGGGGTGTCGCCCAAGACCTATCAAGACGCTGCGCGGATGCGCCAGTTCAAGCAATCGCTCAGGCAGGGCAGTGGCGTAACGGATGCCATTTTTGAATCCGGGTATGGCTCTGTGAGCCGGGTGTATGGCGAGGGAAAACGCAGCATGGGAATGACGCCAACGGCGTACCGGGCAGGTGCCGAGGGCGAGCGTATCAGCTACGCCTATCGGAATACCTCACTGGGCCTGGTGATGATGGCGGCCACCGACCAGGGCGTGTGTTTTGTGCAGTTTGACGATACTGCTGATTCACTGCTCGATGCGCTCCAACGCGAATTTCCCAAGGCAGACCTGAGTGCTTCCTCAGCGCAACACGCCCCGGAGCTGGATCAATGGATTGAAGCGCTGGATCGTCACATTGATAACGCGGCGCCAAGACCTGATATTCCTCTCGATATCCGTGGTACCGCATTTCAGATCAAGGTCTGGAACTTCCTGCGGACCATTCCGGAAGGCTCGGTGCTCAGCTACAGCGATGTGGCCAATGGCATTGGCAAACCCAAGGCTACCCGTGCCGTCGGGACGGCTTGCGGCAAGAATCGGATTGGCTTGCTGGTTCCGTGTCACCGGGTGCTTAGGGGCGATGGTCAGCTCGGAGGCTACCGCTGGGGGCTTGAGCGTAAACAGGCGTTACTGACGATGGAGAGCCAGCGAAACCCGCAGCCGACTGACCAGGCCCAGTGATAAGCCACTCAGCGCTGAGTGGCTACCAAGTTAAAGGAGCAGGGCGGCGAAGCTAATCCACAAAATTGGACTGGCTGGAAATCAGCGAGGACAGCTTCAGGTCCCAGTGCTCCATGCCGCTGCGGCTGTACACGTAATGCCCGCTCAGGGATTTCATCTGCGGAATGCGGTCCGGTTTCATCCCATTCAGGATCATCGACGCCAGGCGCGCTGCGGTCAGCCCTTCCTGATGGGCAGATACGGTGAAGCCGCCTATGCCTGCCTGCTCACCCACAAAGATGTCCCAGAATGAGAAGATCGGCACCTGGGCGCGGTTGTAGGCCTCGGTCATGATTTCTTTCGGCGGCGCGTAGTTGTCGTTTTCGTCGCGGATGGTGTGGTAGGTGCCAACAACAATCGCGTCGTACCGGTAATGGGCGTTAAACACCGATTCCAGCCAGGTTTGCTTGTCATTGGTCAGGACAATATCGAGACGCGACCCGTAGAGGGTAGGCTGGCGCTCATCCCCGAAATACTCATTTACCGCATTGCGCATGGTTGGTGAATCATCCATCAGGACCAGAAAGCGTTCATTCTTCTTCAGCACCTTGCGCAGGTGTCGAATACTCTCTCCGAAAAATGGCCGCTCGAGGATGCCCGTCACCAGAGGGTGGTTTAGTGTCGGGTGCTGTTCCGGGCCGCCGTTGACACCCAGGAACACAACGGGAATCTGCTGGCTCACCAAATGCTCGGCCATAAGGGTAAAGGCGTTGTCGTCGCCGAGAATGGCAACATCTGGCTGAATGCTGGCAACGGCCTGCTGAATCTCGGCAACTTTCTGGGGCCATTCCGATTTTTTCAGCCGCTTGGTGTCCAATTCGAGGATGTGAATATCGTGCTTTGTTCCTAATACCGATTTTACAGCGGCAACGTAGTCGGCATCCCATTTGTAGCCGCCGTGATAGCTTTCTATCACGACCACGGTCTTGCCAAAACACATCGGGCTGAACAGCAAAAAGGTCAGGAGAAATAGTCGCATGCAATGTTCCTTGTTGTTATTGAGGCGTGCCTGGAATTTTTGAAAAAACTCAACAGTTGCGACTAAAAACTATTCAAAAACTGCACCATATCCGCACGTGTATGATTTATAGGGGATTGTCAGCGTACAGGTGCAAACTTGTCCTGAATTCTGGATACAAATGTCCGGCTTTACGTACAGGTTTTGTCCGTCATTCAGGACAGTTGTAGGGCAGGCCGGT
>Ga0207417_1000088_pt1 | contig 41373 bp, 38 predicted proteins | sample MalvirmetagMSP82_FD_184225 | JGI IMG/M metagenome (GOLD analysis project Ga0207417, IMG submission 184225) | Marine viral communities from the Deep Pacific Ocean - MSP-82 (SPAdes) | ecosystem: Environmental > Aquatic > Marine > Oceanic | place: Pacific Ocean | collected 2011-04-19
GCACACCCGCCGCAAGCACGGTGTACCAGAGATCCTCGGCGTGTTTGGTGGCGTCCTTGAGGTAGATTTCATAGCCCTTCTCGCCCGTAAATCCGGTCTGGGATACGATCACATCATGTCCCGCCACCTGGCCCTCCATCAGGCCGTAGAAGGGAAGTTCGCGGACGCTCTCACCAAACAGGTCGACCATTAGGGCTTCGGATTTCGGCCCCTGAATCTGCACGGGCGCCACATCGATCTCGGCAATGCTGACGTTGAAGCCCATGCCGATATTGACACCGCGCAGCCACAACTCCAGGTCACTGTCGGACAGTGAAAACCAGAACTCGTCCTCTGCTACCCGCAACAGCACCGGATCGTTGAGAATGCCGCCGTCCTCGTTGCAGAGGATGACGTACTTGCCCCGCATGGGTTTGATCTTGGTGGCGTCGCGGGTGATCACGTAATTCACGAAACGTTCGGCATCCGGGCCTTTGACCTGAATCTGACGTTCCACGGCGACATTCCAGAGGGTCACGTCGTTGACCAGGGAGTCGTACTCGACCATGGCGCCGCCATGCTCGGGCCGGACGTATCCCCGTGGGTGGTACATCCGGTTGTAGACGGTGGCGCGCCAGCAACCGGCCTCGTAGGCAAGGTGCCAGTACGGCGACTTGCGTACCCGGGTGGAAATGAGCATTTCCACCGGCGTTGGCCCGGACTGGCGCAGGTTAATCGGAACCTTGCGGTCGGTCTGGTCGACGGTGTCGGGTTGCCGTGCAGCTCCGGCGCGCTGTTGTGGGTGGTCCTGCAGTGCTTGCTCGATATTGACAGCCATGGCTAACTCCCCTTGGGCGGGTTGCTGATAGCTTCAATGTGACTGCGTTTGATGCGGGCGGGTGGGACCATTACGACATGGAAGCGACCAAAAGCGTCAAGCTCTTATAGCCTGGGCGAACACTCTCATGCTGAATTTATATAACTGACTTGGTTTCAGATCCTTATACTGTTTCGCCCGAGACTGGCTCGCCATAGCAATGAAGCCAGTCGCTAACGAATCCGGCAATGAGAGAGCGATTATGAGCGGACCCGACAAGCCTAAAGTCATCGGTGAGGAATGGAGCGATGAGCGTGTAAAGAGCTTTCTCGCCCTTGATCCCTATGACAGCAGCAAGAATGCCGATTTCAATGCCCTGTTCAAAGCCTATCAGGCCATGCGTGCCGGGGACTTCGAGCGATTTATCGGCTTCTTCGTGGCGGCAGGCCGGGATCTGAACGCGGTGAACGAGCAGGGTGAGACTATTCTCGACCTGATTTCCGAGCATCGCCGCAGTGTTGATTACGCCCAGGCCCTGGAACAGGCTGGTGCTAAACGGTCGGCGACGGCCGGGAACTGAGTTCCCGGCGTCACCACTTGAGTCCGGTTGAGCTTATTGGACATCCACCTCGATGGCCTTGGGCTCTCTAGGCTCAGACTTTTGCAACGTTAGCGTCAACAGGCCGTCCTTGAAGTTGGCTTTCACGCTGTTTTCATCGACATTTTCCGGCAAGGTGAATCGGCGCATGAAGCTGCCGTAGAAGCGTTCGATACGATGCTGCTTCTTGTCCTTGGTTTCCTCTTCGTGCTTGCGTTCACCTTCGATGGTCAGCACACCGTCGTGTACGGTCACCTTGACGTCGTCCTTTGCCATGCCCGGGAGCTCGGCATCGATGGTGAAGGCTTCGGCGGTCTCCTTGATGTCCACAGCCGGTGCCCAGTCGCTCCGACTGAACAGATCCTTGCCTTCACGTTCGCCGCCCCAATTCGGGCCGAACATACGGTTGTAACGGTTCATCAGGTCGTCGAATTCTCGGACCGGATTCCAGCGGGTAAGGTTGCTCATGGCGATACCTCCTCATTCACGATTACGAATCTGCATACTGCGTCTCAGCTTCGCTCGCGGAACTGCCCAACACCGGTGGCGCCAGCCGGATGGTTATCCGTGAACTCCTGCTATTAGCGAATGTAGGATCACCCAAACCGTTTTCAAGGACCTTGTTGTCCATTTTTTGACCTGGGTCAGACTTCTTGCTCCGCCCGGTAATCATCTTTCAGCCGAACGTAATTCCCGGCGGTGTAGGTGAAGAACCCTCGCTCCTTGTCAGTCAACGCCCGCGCCTTCTTGGCTGGTGAACCCACGTACAGGTGACCGGATTCCAGGGTCTTGCCGGGTGGCACCAGGCATCCGGCTGCCACAATGACCTCGTCTTCCACCACGGCGCCGTCCATAATGATGCAGCCCATGCCCACCAGTACCCGGTTACCCACGGTACAGCCATGCAGCAGGGCCTTGTGGCCGATGGTGACGTCGTCGCCAATGGTCAGCGGGTAGCCCCCAGGGTTGTAGTCGCTGGCGTGGGTGATGTGGAGCACCGAGCCGTCCTGGACGCTGCAGCGGTGGCCGATGCGGATCTGGTGCATGTCGCCACGCACCACGGTCATCGGCCAGATTGAACAATCGTCGCCGGTCTGGACATCGCCAATCACCACGGCGCTGGGATCTATCCAGCTGCGTTCACCAAATTGTGGTGCTTTGCCCTTGTGAGAACGTACATTCGTCATTACATATATCCTTACTGGAATTACCCGGTGGATCGGGGTGCCTGTGGGAAGATCTTTTCAAAACTGTGCGGAGCCATGGATGGCGGAGCTCAAGCGTCACATGGACGTGCTTGAGCGGGTTTTGAAAAGATCTTCCCACAGGTGCCTTGCCCCGAGGAAAGATTTTAAGAAACTACCTTACCCACGAATAGCTGAGAAGGGGACCTATGAATAACCCGTTACTGACTCAAGATCTTCTGCCGAAGTTTGACCATGTCCGTATCGAGCACATGGAAACGGCCATTGATCAGATTCTCAGTGAGAACCGGATGAAAATCGCCACCCTGGCGCAGCAGGACGATCCGACCTGGGAAACCCTGGCGCAGCCGATGCAGGCATTGGACGACCACCTGAGCAATGCCTGGTCGGTGATCTCGCACCTGAACGGGGTGAAGAACTCGGATGACCTGCGCAAGGTCTACAAGAACTGCCTGGAAAAACTCACCGAGTACAGCACCGAGGTGAGCCAGAACGCTGCCCTGTGCGAGGCCTACAAGAAACTGGCCGCACGCGATGATTTCAAGGACCTTAGTGAAGCCCAGCGCAAGTCGGTGGAAAACACCCTGCGCGATTTCCATCTCGGTGGTGTAGATCTGCCCGAGGAACAGAAACAGCAGTATGCCGCTCTGTCCCGGGAGCTGGCGGAGCTGTCCAACCGCTTCAGCGACAACGTGCTGGACGCGACCCAGAACTGGTACAAACACATCACCGATGCCAGTGAGCTGGCCGGCGTGCCGGAGAGTGCCCTAGACGGCGCCAAGCAGGCGGCCCGGCAGAAAGAGCTGGATGGTTATGTGATTACCCTGGATTTCCCCAGCTTCTTCCCGGTGATGACATACTGCGACAACCGCGACCTGCGTCGGGAAGTCTACGAAGCCTTTGTCACCCGTGCCTCCGACCAGGGCCCGGATGCCGGTACCTGGGACAACACGCCGCTGATGGCGGAAATCCTGAAGCGTCGTCACGCCCTGTCCAAGCTGCTGGGCTTCAATAACTACGCCGAGCGGTCGCTGGCCACCAAGATGGCTCGCAACACCGATGAGGTGCTGGACTTCCTGAACCAGCTGGCGGCCAAGTCCAAGCCGGTGGCCGAGCAGGAGTTTGCCGAGCTCAAGGCCTTCGCCCGTGACGAGCACGGTGTCGACGACCTGCAGGCCTGGGATGTTGGCTACTACAGCGAAAAACTGCGCCAGCAGCGCTACGACATCTCCCCGGAAACCCTGCGTCCCTGGTTCCCGGTCGACAAGGTGGTGCCGGGGCTGTTCCGGGTGGCGGAGAAACTGTTCGACGTGCAGATTGAAGCCAAACCAGAGGTAGAGACCTGGCACGAAGACGCTACCGCCTACTGCATCAGCCGTAACGGCGAGCCGCTGGCCTGGTTCTACTTCGACCTGTTTGCCCGTCAGGGCAAGCGTGGCGGCGCCTGGATGGCGGATTGCCGGGTGCGCTGGCGCAACCTGCGCGGCCAGTTGCAGTTGCCGGTTGCCTTCCTGACCTGTAATTTCACGCCGCCGGTGGACGGCAAGCCGTCGCTGCTGACCCACGACGAGGTCACCACCCTGTTCCACGAATTTGGCCACGGTCTGCACCACATGCTGACTCAGGTGGACGTGCTGGATGTCTCTGGCATCAACGGTGTGGCCTGGGATGCGGTCGAGCTGCCGAGCCAGTTCCTGGAAAACTGGTGCTGGAATCCGGAGTCGCTGGCGCTGATTGCCTCGCACCACGAAACCGGTGAACCGCTGCCGGAGGATCTGCTGCAGAAGTTGCTGGCGGCGAAGAACTTCCAGTCCGGTATGGGCATGGTTCGGCAGCTGGAGTTCTCCCTGTTCGATTTCCGCCTGCACGCGGAATTCAGCGAGGAGGCACCCACTAACCCGCTGGACATGCACCGTAAGGTGCGGGAAGAAATTGCGGTGATCGAGGCCCCGGACTTCAACCGCTTCCCGAACGCTTTCTCGCACATCTTCGCGGGCGGTTACGCAGCTGGCTATTACAGCTACAAGTGGGCCGAAGTGCTGGCGGCGGATGCCTTCTCACTGTTTGAGGAAAAAGGCATCTTCGACGCCGAGACCGGTACCTCCTTCCTCCACAATATCCTGGAGAAAGGCGGTTCCCAGGAGCCGATGGAGCTGTTCAAGGCCTTCCGTGGTCGGGAACCCCAGGTGGATGCCCTGTTGAAACAATCCGGCATCACGGACGAAGCCGCCTGAGCCAATGTGTTCCGGCAGTCGTAAAGACGGTCGGTTACCTATTTCCGGAGTTTAGTTATGGCGAGTCCAAAACGCTTCATCGCCGGCGCGGTCTGTCCCCGCTGTGCGGAGATGGACAAGATCATGATGTACACCACCGATGACGACGATCAGGTGCGCGAGTGCGTGGCCTGTGGCTTTACCGACGCGGTGTCGGATGCCGAGCAGCCGTCCTCCAATCCTGAGTTGGAGACGCGGGTGAATAAGCGTAAGAATGAGGATGACCACACGGTGAAGCAGGTGGTTTTCTTTAAATCTGGGGATGATGACTGAGTTTGGTATGCCTAGCCTGGTAGGTCTGGGGGCTGCGAGGGAGCAGGGGGATGTTTTTCCCTTGGAAATGGAACTCGCTGCGCTCAGACATCCATTTCTGGCGGTAAAAAATCCCCCTACCCCCTCACGTCAGACCTTTCGGATATCTCTGGTTTAAAGACTTTTCAGCGTCAGATACCCACCTAGCTTTGCCTCAATCATCAAAGACATATCTGCGTAGTCCGACCACGAGGGTGTGGGGGTACTTTTCTGCCGGGAAAAAGATGTCTGAGCGAAGCGAGTTGTTTTTCCCAGAAGAAAAGTACCCCCGCGACCTCGCAGCCCGCCAATTCAGCAGGCTACGTTCCTGGGGCCAGAGGTCAGAGAACCATAGCCGCCAACCAGCCAAAGCCCAGCAGCGGCAGGTTGTAGTGCAGGAATGTAGGCACCACGGTGTCCCAGATGTGGTTGTGCTGACCGTCGACGTTTAGGCCAGCCGTAGGGCCGAGGGTGGAATCGGAGGCCGGGGAGCCGGCATCACCCAGGGCGCCGGCGGTGCCGACCAGGGCGACGATGGCCAGGGGGCTGAAGCCCAGTTGCAGGGCCAGCGGCACGTACAGGGCGGCGATGATGGGAATGGTCGAGAAGGACGAGCCAATACCCATGGTGATCAGCAGGCCGACTACCAGCATCAGCAGGGCCGCCAGGGCCTTGTTCTCGCCAATGGTGGCGACGGAGCTGTCCACCAGGGTGGCGATTTCACCGGTCTCGCGCATGACTTCGGCAAAGCCGGAGGCGGCGATCATGATGAAGCCGATCATCGCCAGCATCTTCATGCCCTCGGTGAACAGGTCATCGGCTTCTTTCCAGCGCACTACCCCGGACAGGTTGAACAGCACGAAACCGGCCAGGGCGCCGAGGATCATCGAGCCGAGCCAGAGCTGTACCACGAATGCGGTGACAATGGCGACCAGTGCCATCACCAGGGTTCGCGGGCTGTAGCTGGCGTCGACACGCTCGGCTTTTGCCAGTACGTCCATATCGTAGTTACGGCCTCCGCGGTAGCTGAAGAAGACCGCTATCAACAGGCCGCAGAGCATGCCCAGCGCCGGCAGTGCCATGGCCTTCATCACGTTCAGATCAGAGGCGTCGACGCCGTTGGCATTGATTTTGGCAACCAGGATTTCGTTCAGGTAGATGCCACCAAAGCCGATGGGCAGGAACATGTACGGGGTGATCAGGCCGAAGGTCAGTACGCAGGCAATCAGGCGGCGGTCCATGTTCAGTTTGGCCATCACGTACAGCAGCGGCGGAACCACCAGCGGAATGAAGGCAATGTGGATCGGCAGGATGTTCTGGGACGAGATGGCAATCGCCAGCAGTAGGCCAATGATCAGGAACCGCATGCCGGTGACGGCCGAACCATCTTCATGCCTGCCAACCAGAGCCAGGGCGCGATCAGCCAGGGCGTGGGCCAGGCCGGACTTGCCAATGGCAACGGCAAAGGCACCGAGGGTGGCATAGGACAGGGCTACGGTGGCGCCGCCGCCGAGGCCACTGTTGAAGGCTTCAATGGTGGCTTCCAGCGACATGCCGGCAATCAGACCGCCGGAAATGGCACCAATGATCAGGGCAACAACAACGTGGATGCGGCTCAAACTCAGGACGAGCATGATCGCAACCGCGGCAACAACGGCATTCATGGCAGACTCCGAATAGGAATAACAGGTTTGTCCGGTCCGTTCAGGGGACCGGGTTCACGAAAAGCGGGCTAATGTGCAGGAAATGACGGCTACAGTCAAAGCGGGGTGGCGCCCTCAGTCGTCACCGATGCGGGAAAACCGGGGCACCTGCTCACCGGCCAGTTCCACGGTTTCCCGAAACATGGACAGGGGGCGGACCCAGAGGCTGTGATCGCCGTACAGGCAGCGATAAACCACCAGCCATTCTTCGGTTTCACTGTGCCGTGCCAGGTCGATGACCTGGTAGTCCTTACCCTTGTAGTGGCGGTAGCGACCGGGTTGGATCGGGTGTCGGGGATCGGTCATGTGCGGCCTCTTTGAAAACAAACCGGATTGGAACGGCGGACACGGGACGGTATCGCCCCGAGGGTCTAGACTAACAACACATCCTGAGCGGACGCGCTAAAACTTGTTTAGGGCCCACGCAGTGTAGTTTAAGGCATTGGGCCCGAAAACCGGAACCTGTCTATGAAGCACACCGCTAATCCCGTAGCCCTGTTTTGGTTGGCACTGGTCGCGCTGTTGAGCGTGAACCAGGCCAATGCTGACGCTGCGGTCATTCGCTGGTTCCAGGATGCCGGCCAGCTATCGAATATCGATGAGGTCCTGGCCCGGGAGCCCGATCGATGGCAATCGATTGGTGCTGGTCGCGGGCTGAACCTCGGATTCAGTGACAGCACCTACTGGATTCAGGTGGTGGTGGCCCCGGAATCGGAGAATCAGGTGCTGGAGATCAGCTACCCGCTGCTGGATGAGGTGGACCTGTTCTGGGTGCTCAACGGCCGAGTCATCCGTAACTACGAAACCGGCGATGCCCGGCCTTTTTCCAATCGTCCGGTGGACCATCGTAATTTCGTCTTTCCGGTACCTTCCAACACCGAACCGATTACCGCCTACGTGCGGGTGAAAACCCAAGGCGCGGTTCAGGTGCCGGTGGAGGTCGAAACCGCAGCTGAGTTCCTGGCCGGTGAACAACTGTCCTATGGCTGGCAGACCATGTTCCTGGGCATTATCGTGGCGCTGGCGCTGTACAACCTGTTTCTGTTCGCCATTATCCGGCAGCCCACCTATTTATGGTACGTGCTGACCGTGGTGCTGTCCGGACTGGTTCACCTGCATTTCAAAGGCATTCTGTTCCAGTGGTTGTGGCCGGAATTGCCGGGGCTGAACCGATACGTCACCATTCCGCTCACCGGCCTGACCATGATCGCGGCGCTGGTGTTCAGTCTCCAGTTTCTGGCGGTGTCCCGCTACAGCAAGGCCAGCTACCGGTTCCTCCAGGTCTTGATGGTGGGTGCCGGGATCGGCATTGTGATCGGCGCCTTTGGCGCTTACCAGACAGCCATCACCCTGGTTGCGGTACTGGCGGCTATCGCCACCCCGGCCGCCTGGTTTATTGGCATTTACGTCTGGTCTCGAGGCCAGAGATTGGCGGGCATCTATGTGCTGGCTTGGGCACCATTGTTGCTGGGCCACCTGATTCTGGCCGTCAGCAAGCTGGGCTACCTGCCGACGACTTTCCTGACTGAATTCGGGCCCCAGATTGGCGTCGCCGTTGAGGTCATCCTGCTGTCGTTTGCCCTGGCCTACCGGATCAATCTCGAACGCCAGCGCCGGCTCCGGGCCCAGGAACGGGCTTTGGGTATTCAGCGTCAGGCCAACCAGACGCTGGAGGAGCGGGTTCGGGAGCGCACCGAGGAACTGGAGCGGGCCAATCGCCGGCTGGAAGCGATCAGCCTGACCGATGGCCTGACCCAGGTCGCCAACCGGCGCCAGTTCGATGGGCGTCTGAAGGAGGAGTGGTGTCGGGTTGGTCGCCAAGGGTTGCCCATCAGTCTGTTGCTGCTGGACATCGATTACTTCAAGTCAGTAAACGACCGCTATGGTCACCTGGTGGGGGATGACTGCCTGATTACCGTTGCCGCCATATGCGCCAACGAAATCCAGCGTTCCGGAGACCTGCTTGCGCGCTATGGTGGTGAGGAGTTTGCGGTGCTGTTACCGGCCACCCCGGCAGAGGGTGCCGAGCGCGTGGCGGAGCGGCTTCGGCAGGCGGTGGAGAACGCCACGGTGTACCCGGGCGCCCAGGAGGCGGCGGTCAGTCTCAGCGTCAGTATTGGCGTTGCCACCGTTGTGCCCACCCAGGATGAGTCCTCAGGTGAGCTGATCCGCCGTGCCGATGCCGCGCTCTATGGCGCCAAGGGCGCCGGACGGAATCGGGTGATGACCTACCGCGGACTTCGTACGGTGTCCGCGGGCGATCAATAGCAGCCTCAGTTTTTCAGTTTGTAGCGGCCCGGGCCAAGGAAAATGACCGCGACCGCGGTAAACAGAAAGAAACCTTGCAGTTCCAGTGCCCAGCCGCCGTTGCTGCCCAGTGTCAGCAACTGATGACCATGCACCAGGGCTATGGCAACCAGCATGTTGAAGATGATCAGCAGCGCGCCAATACGGGTGTGATAACCCAGGATTACCATCAGCGGTGCCAGTAACTCCCCGATGAACACGCCGTAGGCCAGGATCGCGGGTAAGCCATGGCTAACCAGCTCGCCTTCAATGAAGCCGATACCATTAAGCAGTTTGGCGATGCCGTGGAACAGCATGAGCCCGCCCAGAGTCAGGCGAATGATCAGTTTTCCCAGATCGACATTTTCCAGCAAGGTCAGGGTCTCCCAGTGTCAGTGTGTGAAGGGGCGCAAGCATACCCGGTTGTGGGGGCGGCTTACAGATTACGAATGTCGGGGTGCATCGGAATTAGTCGTTTCAACAGGCGGTTCTGGGCGCCGGTGCCGACCTCGTTCTGCTCCATGGCCAGGATCAGGTTCTCCGCCAGGGCATTGAACTGAGTCTCGGTGATTGCCATGTCGGCGTGGACTTTCCGCATGGTCCGACCGCTGTAGGTACAGGGGCCGCCGCTAAGCTGGCACAGCTGATCGGTCAGGTGACTATGGAATTGGGCCACGTTCACGCCCTTGAACTGGTGGTTGATGCGCTCGTCGTCCACGATCAGGTAGAGCAGGTCCTCGACAATCTGTGCCAGACCAGCCCGCCCGCCCAACTGCTGATACAGCGTCGGTTCGGCGCTGGTGCCGGTACTGGTGTCAGTGTCGATCGCCGGTGCGGGGGTGGTGTTCATGCCCTGGCAGCCGGCCAGGGCAAATCCGGCGATCAGCATCAGGGCACGGCGGAATAGAGGGGTGAACAACGGTGTGGTGTATTGGCGCATGTCAGAAACTCCCCTGCAGCGACAGGTACAGGCCCTGCTGGTCGTCCAGTGTGGCGATGTCGCCCAGATTAATCAGGGCGACAGTTACCGCCATTCGACGGTCCGGGACCCAGGCTACAAAAAGGTCCCACCAATCGTCCTCGCTGGCAAAGTTCAGGTTGTCGGGCTTTTGTCGGTACTCAGCGCCCACTAGCCATTGGCGGTTTACGAACACTCCGACACTGGCCTCCGCCATCACCTCATAACCGTTATTGCGATCGCCGCCAAAGCCCAGCAGGCCGCCCTGGTTGGCCTTGGTGGCACGGGCGGTCCCGTTCACCAGCAGGTTGCGATTGAATACCGCGGCGAAAAACAGCTTGCTGGCGCTAAGTAGCACGTCGGTACCACTGTCATCCCGGGCGCCGATGGCCTCGGGCACGGTAAAATCGCGCTGACGCTTGTACTGAACGCCGGCGCTCCATTGTCCCCAGGGACTGTACAGTACGTCGCCGACCAGTCGCACCTTGGCACCGATAATGTCCTGATTGAGCTCATCCTGCTCCAGGTCAAAACCATCCTTCAGGGCGAACACAAGCGCATCCAGATCCAGGGATTGGCGGGCCAGGGTCAGCTCAACCCGGTTGTTCCAGTTCAGCCCGGCGCCGGTGACCGACAGGCTGTAGTCGTCGGTTTCGGCCCGGCTGAGCGCGAGGGTGCCGCCCCACTCCTGATCACTGGCGTAACTGCCTAACAGGGCCCAGGGCACCAGACCACCGCCGGCGCTGCCTTCGATGGTGGATACGCCACCGGTGGCCCAGATTCGGCTGCCAATGGCGGCGGACGCGGATGGGCAGGCAAGGGATACAACCATGGCCAGCATGAGCAGGCGGTAGGTCATCAATGATCTTCCAGCAGGTGTGCAGTTAAGTCCTGGCGGCGGGTCGCCAGCGCCTGGGCGGTTTCAACCAACTGGTTAGCAGGCACCGGCCGGCACAGATAGAAGCCTTGGGCGAGATCACACCGCCACTGTTGCAGCAGCTGCCAGGCGGCCAGGTTCTCGATGCCCTCGGCCACCACTTTCAGGCCCAGACCATGGGCCATGTCGATGGTCGACTTCACGATCAGCTGGTCCTGGGGTTCGGTGTCCAGGTTCAGGACAAAGGATTTGTCGATTTTCAGCTCCTGCACCGGTAGCTTGCGCAGCTGTGACAGGGAGGAGTAACCGGTGCCGAAATCGTCCACTGACAGGGTCATGCCCAGTGCTTTGAGCCGGTTCAGTGTCGCCATGGCCTCTTCGGGATCCTTCATCAGGGCACTTTCCGTCACCTCCAGTGTGATTCGTTCCATGCCGTGGTGCCAGTTGGCGAAGGCCTTGGTGAGGTGATCGGTCAGCTCCGGCCAGGTCAGGTCCATGGCCGACAGGTTGATGGCGACACCGGCGTCGACACCCTGCCCGGCCCAGGCCCGTGCGTCCTCGGCGACGCGCTCAAGGATATGGGCGGTCAGGTCGTGAATCTGACCAGACTGCTCAGCCAGGAAAATGAACTCCTCCGGGGAGACAAAACCGAGCTCCGGGTGAATCCAACGCACCAGAGCCTCAACCTGAACCAGTTCACCGGTTCGGAGGTCCAGCTTAGGCTGGTAGTTCATGTGCAGGCCACGATTGCTGATGGCGGTGTGCAAATCGGCGGTCAGCTGCAGTTCACGCAGGTGGCTTTCGTCCTGGCCTGGGTGGTACCGGGTAACGGGCTCCGGGTGATCCTCAGCTTGCTCGAAGGTCAGGTTCAGGCGCCGGCGCAGTTCGTTAGTGTTGGACGCGTCGGCAGGTAATTCCATAGTGACCATGATGGCGCGTACTGAAAATGGGCTGTTGTTGATTTGTTGGGGTGACTGGACCATGTGTAAGAGGTGTCGAGCGAGGGCATCGACTTGCTCTGGACTGCTTGCTGGCACCAAGGCCAGGAATTCACCTCCCCCGGTTCGTGCAATCATTCGAGCATCGGGGAGTTCTTTGCTTAAGCGTCGGCCAACGCCTACGAGCACAGCGTCACCAAACTCCAGGCCAAGGGTGTCGTTGATATCGGCCAGGTCGTTCAACTGAACTCCGATCAGCGTGCAGGCCTCACCGTTCTCGAACAGGGCCTGAGCCGACTGCATCAGCGCGTTGCGGTTGCCGAGGCCTGTTACGTCATCGTGGGTGGCAGCATACCGAATTTGAGCTTCCCGCTCCCGCAGTCGGACCAGCATGTCACGAAGGGCATTTCGCAATTGTTTCAATTCCCCTCCGGTGCGGATATCGGGCGGAGTCGGATTCTGGCCATCGCCTACGGCGCGGGCATAGTCGGCCAGCTGCAACACTGGCTTGCCGAGCATGCGGGCGATAATCAGAGCCAGAACGATGGCGAGCACCAGGATGCCACCTACAAAAAGGGCGATAACCTTGGCTCGGGTGTAATAGTTCTCAAGGGTGGCTTGCCGGCTAATCATTAACACCGCCTGGATATCGCCGGTGTTGGAGTTCCCAAGATCAATGGCGCGGCTGAAATAGTGCTGACGATTCAGCAGCATTCCCGGGTTGTCGGTGCTTTCGGCCAGCTCGTTCTCAATGTCCATGTCATCTGCCGAGGTGGTGGCAATGACCTCATAGGGTGTGTTGCTGTCGGGACGCGCCCGGAATGTGACTTGGGTCCCACTCAGGCGGGCAATAACCAGCGCCAGCGATTGATCGAGGGCAAAGCCGGCAACTAGCCGGGCCCGAAGTCCGGCGCCCTCAACTGGCACCTCTAATACCTCATAGCCTCGACCATCCAGGTAAGCGAAGGCGCGGTCAATGCCCTGGCTGGTTCCGAGACTGATGAGAGCGTCGCGCATCTCCGGGGACTTCTGTTTCACAGTGGAGGCTATCAGTGCGCCGTCGTTGTCGATCAGCACCGAAAAATCAGCTTGGGCACGCCGGCTGTGGTTTTCCAGGGCACTGTAAATGGTGTCTGGATCACCGCTGGCTACTGCTGAGCGAAAGCCAAAATCTTGAACCACCACTCTGAGTCGCGACAGGATCAGTTCGGTTCTGCGGTCCAGAATTTCACGAGACATTCGTTCGCCGATGGTTAGTTGCTCGTTGGCGCGACTCTTTTCGTCATCAAACAAGTAGATCATGAACAGGGCGGCCATGATCAGGCTGACTACGACCACCAGTGCAATCATGACGGCGATCAATCGGCCCCTAAAGCCCATGTATGTCTGCAGTTTCATCAAAGCTCTTGGAAGCGCCGTTGCAAAAGGTTTATGGAGTCGTCCATTTCAGGCTCAGGAACCAAATGAATGGACAGTGAGTGTTCGCTGCCGCTATCCCAAGTCCGGGTAATTGGCTGGGTATTGTCAGGCAGGCGCGGATGCCAGATCTTGAGTGTTACCGGCTCAGCGGCCGTCACCGGTAGGGTTACGCGGCCGGTGACATCAGTTTGGCCAATAGCAGCGGTTTGGCTGATCACGATGAACGCCTGCATGTGGTCGTGAATGTTGCAGCCCAGTTCAACAATACCTGGCTGGTCGAACAGCACCGGAACCTGGGGCTTTCCAGCATACAGCTCTATGTTGAAGGTTTTCGCCGGGGAAAACGAGTACACGTGGTGCTGGGTGTTGTCGCGGTTGGGAAATTCGACCTGTGAACCGACCGGCAGGATCAGGATCTTGGGGTGGAATTCGCGATCTTTCTGGTAGATTTCGGCGGTTACCGGGACCACCTCATCGACTCGGTCCAGATAAACTACGGCATCGGCGACCGGTGTGTTGTCGTCTGAGGCGGTGATGGTGAGGCTCAGATTAGCTGCCAGTGCCGACATGGGCCACAACAAGAACGCCAGCACTGCGGCTGTTACTTTTCTCATGAATCCTCTGAACCTATCAGGCTATTCCTGACCCCAGGGAAAATCGAATGTGGTTCCGAACCAGTAAATTTTCCCAGTAATGCCGCATCCAGTCCCAGGCGGCGTTGTTTACCTGTTCTACGAACGGATCCAGGTTCAGCTCATAGTAGTCAGGCGTACCGGCGATCTGGAGCACGGTGACGGTGATTGCATCGTCCAGCTCATTTGAGAAGGGTTCGCCAATAAGCTGATGGGTCAGTAGGTTAGCACGGGTGGCCTCGATATCCACCAAATCGCTGGCGCGAATGGAGCGATTGTTCTCGTACATTTCCTCCATCAGGCGGTGGCACAGATAAGCCCGAATCAGTAAGCCATCGAGACCGTCGTATTTCACAATCAGCGCCGACGGCCGTGTGAAGTATTGGGTGGCCGCATCCACAAAGGGGGCGAACAGCTCGGCCTTGCCTGCTTCCCGGGCGCAGGCTTCGACACATTCGATCAGGCGGGGCGCCATCTCAATGTATTCCACCGCAAACTGGAACAGCGACGTGGCCGGTTGATAGCCGTCAATAGTCACGGACGAAGGCAGGCAGGCCGCCTTCTCCCTGAGTTGGTGGAGAAAGATGCCAGAACGTGCTTCCTTGCGTCGTGCTTGATCAATGATCTCGAGAACCACCTGTGGTGTCATGCCAGGAGATGCCGATGTTTTAACGAATTGAGGTCGCAAGGCCCCTCCCGTTGTCCGAATACCTTATATGGGTAGGTAAGCAGCGGCGGACGATCCACTACAGGCCTGCCATTTCCGACAAGTGTAGTCGACATTTCGGGCCTTGCCGGTGCAATGTCAGGAAAAAACAGGTGCCCGTTATTACGCTCCGGGCGGGTGTTCAGGCGTGTTCAAACCAGCGCTGATGTCGGCTGTGGGACCAGCACAACCAGCCCATGCTGAACGCCCGTGCCAGCATCAGGCAGATCAGTGAAAACCACAGGCCGTGGTTGCCCCAATCGGTGGTGAGCCACCACACCGGCAGGAACACCACCAGCGCCGAAAACAGCATGGTGTTCTGCATATCCCGGGTGCGCGTGGCACCGATGAAAATACCGTCCAGTAGAAAACCCCAGACCGCGGCAAACGGCAGCAGCCAGAGCCAGGGCAGGTATTGCCAGGCGGTAGTGCGCACCTCTTCGATGCCAGTCAGCAGGGCAATCAGCCCTCGTCCCCCCGCGACAAACACCACGGTCAGCAACAGGGCGCCCCAGAGCGACCAGCGCAGGGCACTGCGGAACACCGTCCGGAACCGAATCCGACTGCCCTTGCCGATGGCTTCACCAATCAGGGCCTCGGCGGCATTGGCAAAGCCATCCAGGGCATTGGAGATGAGCAGCAGGAAGGTCAGCAGCACTGCGTTGGCGGCCAAAATGGTATCGCCCTGGCGGGCGCCCTGGGCGGTAAAAAACGCCAGCACCAATAGCAGGGCAATGGTGCGAACCATGATGAACCGGTTGACCTGGAGAATGGCCAGGTAGTCGCTCAGTTGGCCGAACAGGGCCCGGGTCAGACGCTGGTCTTCCGGCAGCCGGGTCAGCACGATGGCAAAACCGATGCCGGCGGCGCCGTATTCGGCAATCACTGTGGCGATGGCAACGCCCCGGCTGTTCCAGCCCAGGCCGGTAACAAACAGGATATCCAGCACAATGTTCAGGCCATTGGCGACGATCAGCATGATCATCGGGCCGCGTGCGAACTGGGTGCCGATCAGCCAGCCCACCAGGGTGTACTGGCACAGCACCGCCGGCGCACTCCAGATCCGGATGGCGGCGTACTCGGCGGCCAGGCTGCTGACGTCCGGGCTGGGGTTCATCAGATTCAGGCCCAGGCCAATCAGCGGCTGGTGCAACAGGATCAGCAACAGCCCGATGGCCACCGACAGCAGCACCGAGCGCAGCAGCAGGGCGACCTGACCAAACCGGTCGCGCTTGCCCCAGGCCTGGGCCGCCAGGCCGGTTGTGCCCATGCGCATGAAGCCAAAAGTCCAGTACAGGATGCTGAACAGGTTGGCGCCGACGGCTACCGCGCCGAGGTATTCCGGACTGTCCAGGTGGCCCAGCACGGCAGTATCCACCAGGCCGAGCAGCGGGACGGTCAGATTGGTTAGCATCAGGGGCCAGGCCAGGGCCCAGAGGCGTCGGTCAATGACGGGCAGGTGGAACATCCTATATCGCTCTGTTTTTTAGAAACGCGTGGTTAGCATTTTTGGATTTAACTGATTTTTTAGCCTTTTTCGGATCTGTGTCTATACTCGTTTCTGAGGTATCCATAAGCAGGCTTCCACACTGATTCCAGGGTGTATGCGAGCGCCCGAAAAATCAGTGGGATAACGCAAATCCGACAAGAATAACACTCTGTGGAGACACAGTATGCGCGTGCACGCTCAGCGGGCAGGTGCCCTGTTAGGTGGTCTGATGTTCCCGGCCGTGTCCCTGGCGGACTGGACGTTGAACATGACCCCCGGGGTGACCGGCACCAGTAACGAAATATTCAGCCTTCACATGATCATTCTCTGGATCTGTGTCGCCATTGGCGTCGTGGTGTTCGGAGTCATGTTCTGGTCCATCTTCGCCCATCGAAAATCCCAGGGTTACAAGCCTGCGAATTTTCACGAGAACACGCTGGTGGAGATTCTCTGGACGATCATCCCCTTTGTCATCCTGGTGGTAATGGCGATTCCGGCCACCGCCACCCTGGTGGACATGTACGACACCACTGAATCCGATGTCGACATCAAGGTCACCGGCTATCAGTGGAAATGGCAGTACGAATACATCGATGAAGATTTTGGCTATTTCTCCAATCTCTCCACACCTCGTGACCAGATCAACAACCGGCAGGCCAAAGGTAAGAACTACCTGCTGGAAGTGGATAACCCCCTGATCATCCCCGTGGGCAAGAAAGTACGTTTCCTGGTGACGGCGAATGACGTGATCCACTCCTGGTGGGTGCCGGCCTTTGGCGTCAAGAAAGACGCCATCCCCGGCTTCATCAACGAAACCTGGACCCGGGTCGACGAGCCCGGCACCTATCGTGGCCAGTGCACCGAACTTTGCGGCAAGGACCACGGCTTCATGCCGGTGGTGGTCAAGGCGGTGCCCCAGGAGGAATACGACACCTGGGTGGCGGAGCAGAAAGTTGCGGCCGAAAAAGAGCGTGAGTTGACCCAGAAAGACTGGACCATGGCCGAGCTGATGGAGCGCGGCGAGAAAGCCTATCAGACCGCCTGCGCGGCCTGTCACCAGGCGGACGGCAGCGGTGCGCCCCCGGCCTTCCCGGCCCTCAAGGGTAGCAAGATTGCCATCGAGGACATGGCCGCCCACATCGATATCGTGGTTAACGGCAAGTCCGGTACTGCTATGCAGGCCTTCGGCAATCAGCTGAGCGAGGTCGACCTGGCCGCGGTGATTACCTACGAGCGTAATGCCTGGGGTAATAACACCGGCGAGATGGTCACGCCCAAAGAGATCTTTGATTACAAGAACGAGCAGTAATCAACGCCAGATAACAGATATCACCAGCCACAATAAATGGCGGTAACGGGGGTTTTCATGAGTGCGGTTGCAGATACCCACGCCCAGGATCATCATCACGGCCCGGCTAAAGGCTTCAGCCGCTGGCTGTTGACCACCAACCACAAAGATATAGGTACCATGTACCTGATCTTCAGTTTTGCCATGTTCCTGCTCGGTGGAACCATGGCGATGGTCATTCGGGCCGAACTGTTCCAGCCCGGGTTGCAGATTGTGCAACCGGAATTCTTCAACCAGATGACCACCATGCACGGACTGATCATGGTGTTCGGGGCGGTCATGCCGGCGTTTGTCGGCCTGGCCAACTGGATGCTGCCGCTGATGATCGGTGCCCCCGACATGGCGCTGCCGCGGATGAACAACTGGAGTTTCTGGCTGCTGCCCTGTGCCTTCCTGATCCTGGTTTCAACCCTGTTCATGGAAGGCGGTGCGCCCAACTTCGGCTGGACCTTCTACGCACCCCTGTCGACGACCTATGGCCCGCCGAGTACCACCTTCTTTATCTTCGCCGTCCATATCATGGGGATCTCCTCGATCATGGGCGCGATCAACGTCATTGCCACCATTCTGAACCTGCGTGCCCCGGGCATGACCCTGATGAAAATGCCCCTGTTCGTCTGGACCTGGCTGATCACCGCGTTCCTGCTGATTGCGGTGATGCCGGTGCTGGCGGGTGTGGTCACCATGATGCTGATGGATATCAACTTCGGCACCAGCTTCTTTGACGCCTCCGGCGGCGGCGACCCGGTGCTGTTCCAGCATGTGTTCTGGTTCTTCGGCCACCCCGAGGTCTACATCATGATCCTGCCCGCCTTCGGCGCGGTCTCCCACATCATCCCGGCGTTCTCCCGAAAACCGCTGTTTGGCTACGCCTCCATGGTGTACGCGGTGGGTGCCATCGCCCTGCTGTCGTTCGTGGTCTGGGCTCACCACATGTTCACCGTGGGCATCCCCATCGCCGGCCAGCTGTTCTTCATGTACGCCACCATGCTGATTGCCGTGCCCACCGGGGTGAAGGTATTTAACTGGGTGGCCACCATGTTCCGCGGTGCGCTCAGCTTCGAGGCCCCCATGCTGTTTGCGGTTGCCTTCGTGATCCTGTTCACCATCGGTGGTTTCTCCGGTCTGATGCTGGCCATTGCCCCGGCTGACTTTCAGTACCACGACACCTATTTTGTGGTGGCGCACTTCCACTACGTGCTGGTGCCCGGCGCGATCTTCGGCATCTTTGCCTCCGCCTACTTCTGGCTGCCCAAGTGGACTGGCCACATGTACGACGAGACTCTGGCCCAGACCCATTTCTGGCTGTCGTTCATCGGCATGAACCTGGCATTTTTCCCTATGCACTTCTTGGGGCTGGCGGGCATGCCGCGGCGGATTCCGGATTACGCCCTGCAGTTCGCCGATTTCAACATGGTCTCCAGTGTCGGCGCCTTCATGTTCGGGGCTACCCAGCTGCTGTTCCTGTTCATTGTGGTGAAATGCGTTCGTGGTGGTAAGGCGGCTGCCGCCCAGCCCTGGGATGGTGCCGAAGGCCTGGAGTGGACGGTACCGTCCCCCGCGCCTTACCACACCTTCGCCACGCCCCCGGAAGTGAAGTAGGCGAGGCCCGAGATGGACGAGCGCACTCCGGAAGCCGAAGCACGCCCCCGCACCAATGCGCGGGTGGTGTCCTGGTGCCTGGCCGGGGTGGTGGGCATGTTTGCCTTTGGCTTTGCCCTGGTGCCGCTGTACGACGTGTTCTGCGAAATCACCGGCATCAACGGCAAGACCGGTGGCCGCTACGAGGCAGTAGCGGCGGCCGAGGCCGATGTCACCCGCACGGTGCAGGTGCAGTTCCTGGCCCAGAACGGTCCGGGCATGCCCTGGACCTTCCGGCCGGTCACCCGGAGCATCGACGTTCATCCCGGTGAGCTGGTCACCGTCGCCTTCTTCGCCCAGAACCCGACCGGTGCAGCGATGGTAGGCCAGGCAGTTCCGAGCCTGTCGCCGTCCGAAGGCACCCTGTATTTCCATAAGACCGAGTGTTTCTGCTTTAACCAGCAACCCCTGGCGGCGGGTGAAAGCACAGAGATGCCGCTGGTGTTTATCGTTGACCGGGATCTGCCCGAGCACATAACCAAGCTGACCCTGTCCTACACGCTCTACGATCAGAGTAAAACGGCCACGGTGTCAGACATGGATCGACCCATCACAACAACAAACGAAAACGGCTAAGCCATCGGAGATTGTCATGGCGGATAACCAGAGCTACTACGTTCCGGAACAGAGCAAATGGCCGATCATTGCCACCGTCGGCCTGGGTTTAACCCTCTACGGGGTGGCATCGATCATGGTGAACAGCAAGCAGGGCGAGAGCACTGACGGCTCCTGGTTCCTGTTCATGATAGGTGCCGTGATTATGGCGTATATGCTGTTTGGCTGGTTCGGCAATGTCATCCAGGAAAGCCGGGCCGGGCTCTACAGTGATCAGATGGATCGGTCCTTTCGCTGGGGCATGAGCTGGTTCATTTTCTCGGAAGTGATGTTCTTTGCCGCGTTCTTTGGCGCCCTGTTTTACGTTCGGGTGTTTGCCGTGCCCTGGCTGGGCGGTGAAGGTGACCGGGGCAGTTCGGCCATGCTTTGGGACGGCTTCCGGGCAGCCTGGCCACTGGTAGAAAACCCGAATCCTGAGGCTTTCCCCGGACCCAAAGAGGTCATCAGTGCCTGGGGCCTGCCCTTGGTTAATACCATATTGCTGGTGACCTCCTCATTTACCGTTACTATTGCCCACCATGCCTTGAAGGCTGGCAATCGAGCAAAAACCAAGCTCTGGCTCGGCCTGACCATCGCTCTTGCCCTGGTGTTCCTGTTTGTTCAGGGCTACGAGTACATCCACGCCTATCGCGATCTGGACTTAACTCTGGCATCTGGGATTTATGGCAGTACGTTCTTCATGCTTACGGGTTTCCACGGCGCCCACGTCCTGCTCGGCTCACTGATGCTCATCATCATGCTGCTACGCATCAACAAGGGTCATTTTACCGCTGAAAACCACTTTGGATTTGAAGCCGCAGCCTGGTATTGGCACTTCGTGGACGTGGTCTGGTTGGGGTTGTTCATCTTCGTTTACATCATCTGACCCGGATTAACGGGATTAAGACGGTTAAAAGGGAGTCGGATTCAGGGTCAGGCTCCCTTGCCACAGTGCAATCAGAATAACCGCCAGGAGCAATATGCTAAGTGTGACCCGGACTGCCAGGGAGTTCACCACCCGATTGGTTTTACCGCCATCCTTGATCAGAAAAAACAGGCCACTGAACAGACTGACCACCACGGCCAACATTAATACAACGATTACGGCTTTTAACATGGAATATCCCGGTGCTGCACCAAAAATGAAAGGATGGGCCGGTGGCATATACGCAACCCCAGAGATCACTATAGCAGAGCATGTCTGATCCGCAGGGCAGAGCTCGTCACTGGCACTTCGACTGGCGGCTGATGCTGTTCACCGGGATTTTCCTGCCGCTGCTGATCGGTCTGGGGCTGTGGCAGCTGGACCGGGCCGGGCAAAAGCAGGCACAGCTGGAACAGTGGCAGCAGCAGGCGCTGGACCTGAGCTGGCCCGAGCTGGTCGGTCGGGGCCTGGATTCGGGGAGGCCGGTGACGTTGACCGGGCGTTTCGGTGACTATAATTGGCTACTGGACAACCGCACCCGGGACGGTATGCCCGGCTATGAGGTTCTGACCCTGTTCTTTCCGTTGCAAGGCCCGCCGGTGGTGGTCAACCGGGGCTGGATTCAGGCGCCGCGGCACCGGGATGAGCTGCCAAGGGTGCCGTCGCCCGAGCGCGTGCTGGAGGTGTCCGGCCGCATCAGTGAGTATCCGGAACCGCCCGTGCTGAATGATCAGATCCCGCCTGAAACCAGCTGGCCCCGGCGCGTGCAAAGCCTGCCCAGGGCGGTAGCGGCCGACGAAATTACCGACCTTCCCGAGGCCATCATCCGATTGGCCGACAGTGATCAGCCCGGTGCTTTCCGCGCCGATTGGGCGCCCGATCGGATGGGACCACAAACTCATTACGGGTACGCCACACAATGGTTTGCGTTGGCGCTCGCACTGGGTATATTGACGGTAGCTGCGAGCTACCGAAAGACAGGAGCCAATAATGACAACGACAATGGCTAACCAGGCATCCGACAACAACAACGGACCCTCTCCCGAGCAGGTCCGGCGGGGTCGGCGTACCGCGATTCTGCTGTTTGCGATCGGGTTCGGCCCCATGGTGTTCGCCACCATCATGTTCTACACCGGCTGGCTGAATCCCGCCGGTCATACCAACAATGGCACCCTGATCCAGCCGGTGGTGTCGGTGCAAACCCTGAACCTTGAAACCGCATCGGGCAAGCCCCTGGCCGACCGGTTTGGCCCGGACGAGGTCGAGCCCGAGTGGTTGCTGCTGGTGGCCGCCGGCGAGTGCGCCAGTGAGTGCGAGAAACTGCTGTACCTGGCACGACAGGTCAACATTGCCCTGGGCAAGAACGCCAACCGGGTGTCCCGTGCGGCGGTGTTGGGCAGTGTGCCGGCGGAGCTGGAAGCCCGCTGGCAGAAGGAATACAGTCTGATGGAACGGCTGGTTCCGGCACCCGGCACCACGCCAGACTGGCCCGAGGGCATTGATCCGCAGTCCCAGCCACGCATTCTTCTGGTCGACCCGTTTGGCAATCTGATGATGCACTACGGCTCCGACGATACCGGCAAAGAACTGCTCAAGGATCTCAAGCACCTGCTCAAGATTTCCCAGATCGGATGACCGCACCGTGGAGGACTCGCGTGTGAATCAGCAGTCGTCAGCTTCCTCGCCCCAGGCCCGGCGCCTGTTTAACTGGGCCCTGTTTGCCACTCTGCTGGCAGTGGTGGTGATTATGCTCGGCGCCTGGACCCGACTGGTGCATGCCGGGCTGGGTTGCCCGGACTGGCCCGGTTGCTACGGTTTTCTCACCGTGCCCCAGAGCGAGTCCAGCATTGCCATCGCCAATGCCCGGTTCCCGGACACCCCGGTGGATGTGGAGAAAGGCTGGCCAGAAATGATCCATCGCTATGCCGCCGGCACCCTCGGCCTAGTGGTATTTGGCCTGGCGGCCTATGCGGTTCGTCATCGTAAGCTCGGTGTCCCGGTCAAACTGCCGCTATTCATTGCCGGCTTTATTGTCCTGCAGGGTGCTTTCGGCATGTGGACCGTTACCCTCAAACTCTGGCCCCAGGTGGTCGCCATGCACCTCCTGGGCGGCTTCACCACCTTGAGTATGCTGGCCCTGCTCACCCTTCGGCTCCGACATCCCAAACCCAAACCCAAACCCCAGACCGCCGGTGCCGTGCTGCAAGGCTTCAGGCCCTGGCTCTATGGCGGCCTGCTGCTGGTGGTGATGCAGATCGCCCTTGGTGCCTGGACTGCCGCCAATTACGCCGCCGTGGCCTGCACTGACCTGCCCACCTGTCAGGGCCAGTGGTGGCCGGAAGGCATGGATTTCCGGCACGGTTTTGATGTTACCCAGCAGGTGGGCCCCAATTATCTGGGCGGCCAGCTGACTGCCGACGGCCGGGTGGCCATTCATATGACTCACCGGGTGGGAGCAATGGTCGTCCTCGGTTACTTCACTGTCCTGCTGGCGCTGATGTGGCGGCAACGGCAGGCATACGGCCTGACCCAGGCTATCGCTCTGGTGGCGCTGGCACTTGGCGCTCAGATCCTGCTCGGGCTGGCCAACGTGATCCTGAACATTCCCCTGGCCATAGCCGTTGCCCACAACGCCATGGGCGCGGGGCTGCTGCTGACGGTGGTGCACCTGATCTGGCGCCACCATCGGTTACCAGAACTGAACACCGCGAGTGCAACACACACAACAACAATTAACCGGGAGGTTACGGCATGAGTGAACGAGTGGACGCATTGCCGGCCCAGACAACTGCGAACGAATCCATCACCTGGCGCGATTTCCTGGAGCTGACCAAGCCCAGAGTGGTAGCGCTGATGATCCTCACCTCGGTGATCGGCATGCTGCTGGCGGCACCCGGGGTTCCGGGCTGGGAGGTTTTGCTCTATGGCAACCTGGGCATAGCCCTGCTGGCCGGTGCTGCCGCGGTAGTGAACCATGTGGTGGACCAAAAGATCGATACCGTGATGGCCCGCACCCGAAAACGCCCGGTGGCCACGGGCAAGATTGCCCCCGTAGACGCCCTGCTGTTCGCCACGCTGCTGGCCTGCGTGGGCATGGTGGTGTTGATGTGGCAGGTCAACGCCCTGACCGCCTGGCTGACCCTAGCCTCGCTGGTGGGCTACGCCGGGGTTTACACCCTGTTCCTCAAGCGCGCGACACCCCAGAACATCACCATCGGCGGTCTTGCCGGCGCCATGCCGCCCCTGCTGGGTTGGACGGCGGTCACCGGTCAGGTGGAAGGCCACGCCCTGCTGCTGGTGTTGATCATTTTCGCCTGGACCCCGCCGCATTTCTGGGCCCTGGCGATTCACCGTAAGGAAGAATACGCCAAGGCCGGTATCCCGATGCTGCCGGTCACCCACGGCAACCACTACACCGAGCTGCACATCCTGCTTTACACCTTCATGCTGCTGGCAGTGAGTCTGCTGCCGTTTGTCACTGGCATGTCTGGCGGGATTTACCTGATTGGTGCCCTGGTGCTGGGCCTGCGGTTCCTGCACTATGCCATCCGCCTGTGGAAAGGTGACGATCGCCGGGTAGCGCTTAATACCTTCAAGTACTCGATTACCTATCTGATGGCACTATTTGTGGTATTGCTGGTCGATCATTTTGTATTCTTCTAACGCAGGCGTTGTGCCTGCGCACGCGGGAAGCGCCATCCGAAACACGCTGTAAATACGTCCGTGTACGCTCGGCTCCGCCATCCATGGCTCCGCACGGTTTCGGATGGCGCTTCCCGCCTGCTTTTCTGACTTCGGTATTGGAACCCTGATGAACAGCCCTATTCGCCTGACACTGTTTCTGCTTCTGCTCCTGGTTATTCTGATCTTTGGACTGGTGATCGGGCGTCAGGTCTATATGGTCGGCGGCCAGGAGCCTGAGCCGGCGCCGGTCTTGGCCGAGCTGAATACCTACGTCTATGACCAGCCCCGGGAGCTGGTGGAGTTCACCCTCATTAATGAACAGGGCGAAACGGTCACCCGGGAAAGCCTACGGGGCCGCTGGACCTTTGCCTTTGTGGGCTACACCAATTGCCCGGACATCTGCCCGGCGGCCATGGCCAACCTGCGCCGGACTGATCAGCTGCTGTCACCCGAACTGCCGCAACCGGACTACCTGCTGGTCACTGCCGACCCGGACCACGACACTCCGGACAAGCTGAAGGCCTACACCGACTTCTTCGGGGACAACTTCCACGGCCTGACCGGCGATCTGGATACTCTGCGTTCTTTGGCCAAGAGCCTGAATGCGGTGTTTATTCATCGCAATGTGGATGGCGAGCTGCTGGTGGACCACAGTGGCCACTTCGCGCTGCTGAACCCCGATGGCAAGTTGGCCGCGGTGCTGCAGCCGCCGCATAAGCCGGAGGATCTGGCTGAGGCTTTTGAGCGGATTTATGAGTGGGCTCGGGAGAATCGGGAGCGGTTGTCGTCCTGATTTTTGTAGGACTGGTTGGGTATGGGATTGATCGGGGTGGCGGGGTATTTTTCCTTGGAAATGGAACTCGCTGCGCTCAGGCATCCATTTCTGGCGGAAAAATACCCCGCCACCCCTCTCTAGCTGACTAAACCGATATCGCTGGTAAAACAACTCTGGTCTCAAGCTAAGCATAATAAATGCTCCCAATTGATGAAATCCTCTCCGAACTCAAGCAAACCCTGGAACGGTCTACCACCTTGCTGCTGCAGGCGCCGCCGGGTGCCGGTAAGACTACGCGAGTGCCGCTGGCGTTATTGGATGCGCCCTGGCGGGATGACAAGACTATTCTGATGCTGGAACCGCGGCGGCTGGCGGCTCGGTCGGCGGCTCGGTTTATGGCCAAGCAGCTGGGCGAGAAGCCGGGGCAGACGGTTGGGTATCGGACCCGGCTGGATACCAAGGTGTCTTCGGCCACCCGGATTGAGGTGGTGACTGAGGGTATTCTGACCCGGTTGATTCAGGCCGATCCGATGCTCGAAGACTACGCCGCGGTGCTGTTCGATGAATTCCATGAGCGTTCGTTGCAGGCGGATCTGGGGCTGGCACTGGTGCGGGAATCCCAGCAGGCACTTCGGGAGGATCTGCGGGTGTTGGTGATGTCGGCGACACTGGATACCGGGCCCATTGCCCGGGTGCTTGGTGAGGTGCCGGTGCTGCGCAGCGAAGGTCGGGCGTTTCCGGTGGAGGTGCTGTACCGGCCGGCGCCGGCTCAGGCCCGCCGGGTGTGGATGGCTGATCGGGTGGTTGCGGTTATTCACGAGGCGCTGCAGGACCAACCCGGTTCGGTGCTGGTGTTTCTGCCCGGTGCTGGGGAGATTCGTCGGGTCGCTCAGCAATTGCGGGGTACGGTCCCGGACGATGTGGTGGTAACGCCGTTGTTCGGCAACCTGAAGTCGGACGAGCAGGACCGGGCCATTGCCCCTGCCATGCCGGGTCAGCGCAAGGTGGTGTTGGCGACCGCCATTGCTGAGACCAGTCTGACCATTGAAGGCGTGCGGGTAGTAATCGACAGCGGTCAGCAGCGCCGGGCGGTGTTCGATGCTAACAGCGGCATGACCCGGCTCATTACCAGTCGGGTGTCCAAGGCTTCGGCGGAGCAGCGTAAGGGGCGAGCCGGTCGGGTTGAACCGGGTGTCTGTTACCGGCTCTGGAGTGAGGCCGAGCAGTTTGGGCTGGCCGATTTTACCCCGCCGGAAATTCAGGAAGCGGATCTGGCGCCGCTGGTGCTGGAGCTGGCCCAATGGGGCGCGCGTTCACCGGATCAGGTGGCCTGGATCGATACGCCGCCCCAGGCGCACTGGCACCAGGCCGTGGCGTTGCTCCAGTGGCTGGATATGCTGGCGCCCGATGGTGCCATCACCGAGCATGGTAAAGCGGCCCGGGAGCTGGGTGTGCATCCGCGTCTTGCGCACATGGTGTTGCGGGGCCGGGCCCAGGGGTTGGGTGGCTTGGCGGCCGATTTGGCGGCATTGCTGGGGGATCGGGATCTGTTGGGCCCCGGCGCCGGTGCGGATTTGCACGAGCGGGTTCGGCTGCTGCACGGAGAGCGTGGACATGGCAGTGTTGATCCGGCGCGACTGCAGTCGGTTCGTCAGGCCGCCAAGCGCCTCGATGGCAGCGTCGGTCGCTCCCAAAAGCCACCAACCGAGTCCGAAGTCGGGCGCTTGCTGGCCCAGGCCTACCCGGACCGGATTGGCCGGCGTCGGGCCGGTCAGGTGCCCCGGTACCAGCTCAGCAATGGCAAAGGTGCCAGCCTGCGGGAGGATGATGCCCTCTCCCGTCATGACTGGCTGGTGGCGGCGGAGCTGGACGGCCAGTCCCGGGAAGCCACGATTTATCTGGCCGCACCCGTCGACCTGGCGGATCTGGAGCAGGATCTTGTTAGCCACATCCATGAGGCTGAGGAAGCGGTCTGGGACGATAAACGCGGCACGGTGATTGCGCGTCGGGTCCGTAAACTGGGAGAGCTGGTGCTGGCGGAACAGGCACTGCCGCAACCGGACCCGGCATTGATCCAGCAGGGCTTGCTCAATGCCGTGCGGCAGAAAGGTCTGGCCATCCTGCCCTGGTCCAAGTCGGCCCGGCAGTGGCAGGCGCGGGTGCAGATGTTGGCGAATACAGGGTCCGGTGATTGGCCCGATGTCAGTGATGCCGCTTTGCTGACCAGTCTGGAATCCTGGCTTGCCCCTTTCCTGCCCGGGCTGAAGCGCTGGTCCGACCTGCAGGGCCTGAATCTGCAGCAGGCGCTGCAAAGCCTGTTGGATTACAGCCAGCAACAGCAGCTGGAGGAGCTGGCTCCGAAGGCGTTGACCATACCCACCGGTCAGTCGGTTGCGCTGGATTACACCACCGGCAATGGCCCGGTCCTGGCCGCCAAGCTCCAGGCCCTGTTTGGCTGGTCCGAAACCCCAAGACTGGCCGATGGCCAGGTGCCGGTGGTGATTCACCTGCTGTCACCGGCCCAGAGACCACTGGCAGTCACCGCCGACCTGGCCAGTTTCTGGCGCAATGCCTACCCGGAAGTGCGCAAGGACATGCGAGGCCGCTACCCGAAACACCCCTGGCCGGAGGATCCGTTCACTGCGGAGGCGCAACGGGGTACTAAAAAGGCTATGGAAAAGGATACGAAAAAACGCCCTGTTCGCTGATCCGGCCGGTCACCAGGTGTTGTGGGATGGTCTCAAAGTAGAGATTGCGCACCGTGATCCATTGCCCTTTCGGTGCCCCGAGTTGCTGTGCTGGCAGCTCTTCCAGAATCACCCGGTCGCTGCTCTCAGTGCTGTCCCGGAAACTGTCGGCCAAGACCCAGAACGGCACGCTGCGTTCCCTGGCTGCCAAAGCCAGCAGCCGAGTACCACTCTTGTTGACGAAATGACCATCGGTCAGCCAGCTGTCGCAACCGGTCAGTACCAGATCCGCGGTGGCTACGAACACGCCCATCTGGGCATCGGTGATGAGGGTCACTGGCACACCCAGCTTATTAAGCAGGTTGGCGAGTTGATGCCCTTCATGGCCCGGACTGCTCTGGGTGCAGATCACTGAGAACCCGACATGTTCTTCCATCAAGCGCTGGAACAACCGCTCCAGCACCGAGCTGGCGCTGTGGGTCATGATGACTGCGCCTTCGGGGATCTGACTGCGGGCATGGTTTATAAGGGCGTCAGTGGCGTCGGTCAGCTCCCGGTACACCGCTTCAATCGCTGCCACCGGCTCACCGTCTTTCGCCTGTAACCGCTCCTGGACCCGGATCATCGCGCTGGCGATGACCACCATGCTCGGTCGTGCGTCCCGAAGTTTGTTCACCAGATCGGTCAGCAGTGCAGGTTTGGGACGTTGGAGGCGGACATAATCTGCCAGGTTGCGCAGGGTTTTCAGAGCCAGCTCGGTAGCGCCCGATTGATGATCGGCATGGAGCGTATCAAGCAGCGCTTGGGCAGGAGAGTCGAGTCTGGCCATGGTCACGGTCCGTGGTGGCTATACACAAAGCGTAGCAGGCTAAGGCCAAATCGCGACGATTGCCGGGCTCGGCTGAAGCGGTGATAAAACGCTTGCCAGCCGGACCGGACTGGATAAAATGTGCTCACTTTTCTACCGTGCGGCGGTAACCATGCACCTCGTTTCGTTTAATGTGTTTCGTACCCTGGGTCTGCCGAACACCACCGTTTTGAAACCGGACCAGTTCCTGCAACACCGGCAGTTGCTGCAAGAGGCGGACTGGGTGCTCTTTCCGGAATACTGGCAGCTCAATGCCCTGGTGCATGGGCTCAAGTGCCGGGTGTTTCCGAGCGTGGCCAGTTATCGCATCGGGCACGATAAGGTGGAGATGACCCGGGCGTTCCAGACCGTTGCGCCGGCGCACACGCCCTGGACCCTGATCGAGGCCAATGGCCCGGTCGAGCGGGAGCGGATCTGGCAGGCCATGCCGCATCCTTTTGTCGCCAAGCTGCCCAAGGCCAGTATGGGTGAGGGGGTGTGGCTGATTGAATCCCGGGCCGACTGGCAACGGTATTGCGATGTCACCGATGTGCTCTACGCCCAGGAATACCTGCCCATCGACCGGGATGCCCGGGTGGTGGTGATTGGTGATCGGGTGCTGACTGCCTACTGGCGGACTCAGGCCGACCAGGGTTTTTACAACAATGTGTCCCGGGGTGGGCACATCGACACCAGCCCGGTGCCTGCGGTGATGACCGATCTGGCCCTGAGTCTGGCCAAGGAACTGGGGGTGGATCACGCTGGTTTCGATATCGCCCTGGTCGACGGTTACCCCTATGTCCTGGAGTTCAACCGCCTGTTTGGCAATAAAGGGCTGGTGGCCGGGCGTGAGCTGCAGGACGCCATCCTTGGCTACCTGCGTCAGTCCAGCGAGCCATCCGGACCCCGGGAGCCCTCGGACCCGAGACCGGCTTGGCCAACGGCGGTCTGAGCGTCGGCAGGCCCAGAAACGCCAATGATAATGTTTTGGCCGTGCTAAAAATGCCTTTCTAAATCAACCTGTTATTAACAAGTTTTTGCAGCCTTGACCGACGCCCACTGTCAGTGCGCTGGAACCGGTCTGTTATGGGTAGATATGCTCATATCTGGAACCCGAAAAAAGCCCGATGATCGCGCCAATTCCGGGGGACTGCAGCCAGGCTGTGGTGCCCCTTTTTTATGTCTGTGTGCCCATTGGAGGGAAACACTATCCATGACCGAGTCAGCCAACGCCAATATCGCCGATTACTACGACGCCGAGACGTTTAAGCGCATCAAAACCTTTGCCGACGGCAAGGAAACGCCGTTTGTGGTGATCGACACCGCCACTATTGATCGTCAGTACAACGAGCTGGTGGAAGGTTTTCCGTACGCCAAGGTCTATTACGCGGTAAAAGCCAATCCGGCCCAACCGATTCTGACCATGTTGCGGGACAAAGGTGCCAGTTTCGATATAGCGTCGGTGTACGAGTTGGATAAGGTGCTGGCTCTGGGCGTGACCGGTGATCGCATCAGCTACGGCAACACCATCAAGAAGTCGAAGGACATTCGCACCTTTTACGAGAAGGGTGTGCGTATGTTTGCCACTGATTCGGAGGCGGATCTGCGCAACATTGCCAAGGCGGCTCCGGGCTCCAGGGTGTATGTGCGTATCCTGACCGAAGGCACGCTGACGGCAGATTGGCCGCTGTCCCGCAAGTTTGGTTGTCAGACCGATATGGCCATGGATCTGCTGATCCTGGCTCGTGATCTGGGCCTGGTGCCTTACGGTGTGTCGTTCCACGTGGGTTCGCAACAGCGCGAAATCGGTGCCTGGGACGCGGCTCTGAGCAAGGTGAAGGTGATTTTCGAGCGTTTGCGTGAAGAAGACGGCATCGAGTTGAAGATGATCAACATGGGCGGCGGTTTTCCGGCCAACTACATCACGCGTACCAACGAACTGAAGGTGTACGCGGAGGAGATTGCCCGATTCCTGCACGAGGATTTTGGTGCCGATCTGCCGGAGATCATTATTGAGCCGGGCCGGTCGCTGATTTCCAACGCCGGTGTGCTGGTGAGTGAGGTGGTGCTGATTTCCCGTAAGTCGCGTACTGCCCTGCACCGCTGGGTGTTTACCGATGTCGGTAAGTTTTCGGGCCTGATTGAGACGCTGGATGAGGCGATCAAGTTTCCGATCTGGACTGACAAGGTGGGTGAAGGCGAGGACTGTGTGATTGCTGGTCCGACTTGCGACAGTGCGGATATCATGTACGAGCATCACAAGTACCCGCTGCCGTTAAACTTGGCGATTGGTGACCGGATGTACTGGTTGTCGACTGGTGCCTACACCACGACTTACAGTGCGGTGGAGTTCAATGGGTTTCCTCCGTTGAAGGATTATTACATCTGACGCGGTGGTAGCTTTATCCGGGAGGGCCTCCTAAGTATGGAGGGGGCCGCGGGGCGGGATGTCTTTCCTCTGGGAAAAACAACTCGCTGCGCTCAGACATCTTTTTCCCGGCGGAAAGACATCCCGCCCCACGTCTGACAAGCCTTGGGAGTGGGATTCTTTGAAAGGGTCAGCCTTGGGGCTGGCCCTTTTTTCGTTCCAGGTCGAGGGTGAAGGCCAGGGGCAGCACCAGTAGGCCGTAGGCAATCATCATCAGCAGGGCGTGGCGGGCGTCGCCGGTCCAGTCAGCCAGGAGGCCACCGGTCATGGGGACGACGAAGGCGACGGTGTAGCCGACCAAGAAAGTGCCGGCGGACAGGCGGCCGGTTTCAGAGGCGGAAACGACCAATGGCGGGATGGCCACCAGCAGGATCAGCAGCATGCCGGCGACCAGGCTCATGAGGGTGGCGCTGATGATGGACCACCAGCCGCTGGCGACGACTGCAACGATGGCGCCGATGATGGCGATGCTGGCCAGGGTGGCGATGACTTCACTGCGGCCGACCCAGCGCCGGGCCATTTTGAGCATGATCAGGGACGCTGCCACTTGGGCCAGGTTGTACCAGAACAGGGCTTCGGGCAGTTTGTCGAGTTGGCCCTGGGATTCCAGCAGGTTGGCCATGTAGGCGTTGAGGCCGAAGAACAGGGTGCCGGATAGGCCCAGAAGCAGGCCCAACCGGAGCGTGAGCGGGTTGTGCCAGTCCGGTAGCCAGGCGGGTTTGCGCACCGGTCGGGCGCGGTCCCGTTTGGGCAGGAACAGGGCGGCGGCCACCAGCAGGGCCGGTAACGACCAGGCCACAAGGGTGGCGCGCCAGCTGTTGTCGAGCAGGGGCATCAGTACCGGCAGGGTAATGCCGGCGCCGATGAACTCGCCCATCAGCATGCCGTTCATGTAGATCGCCGAGCCCAGCGCCAGGTGGTGCGGTTCCAGCCAGCGCGGCAGCAGTGCCGGCAGTGCCGGTTGCATCATGGACACTCCGAATCCCATCACCGCGCTGGCAATCATCAGGCTCAGGGTGTCGGGCACCAGGCCTCGGCCGGCGGAGCCGATCACCATGATTACCATGGCCAGCGCCAGGGTGTTGCGGGGGCCTATGCGGGCGATGGAGAGGGAGCCGGGCATGGAGCCGACGGCCAGCATCAGGATTGGCAGGGTGGTCAGGGCGCCCGTCAGAGCCTGGGACAGGGCCAGTTCGTCGCTGATGAACGGTGCCAGCGGCGGCGCCACCAGCACCGGAACGCGCAGGTAAACCCCGGCCAACCAAAGCAACACCGCCACCGGCAGCAGTCGCGCTGGCGGTGGCGGTGTGGTTGTGGCGCGTGGTTCAGCCACAGTTAAAGATCAGTCTTCGCTGGTATCCGGCAGGTAGGCGCCGTCTTCGTCGTGCACTTCGCGGCCGGTAACCGGCGGGTTGAAGGAGCAGATCAGGCGCATGTCTTCGGTGCCGCCGTACAGGGTGTGCTGATCGTGCTTGTCGAGTGCGTACAGAGTGCCGTCGGTGATCTCGTGGGTCTCACCGGTGGCTTTGTCCAGGATCTTGCCGTTGCCAGCAACGCAGTAAACGGCTTCCAGGTGGTGCTTGTACCAGAGGTTCAGTACGGCACCGGCGGGAATGATGGTCTCGTGGAAGGAGAAACCCATGCCGTCCTTTTTCAACAGCATCCGGCGGCTGGTCCAGCCTGGGCCGGTGACTTCGCGTTCGGTACCAATGATGTCTTGCACTCGTACAATTTTCATTCACATTCCCCATTGTGTGATGGAACAGCCTAACAGTATAAACATCCCTGTTACGTCCGATTCAACCGCCAGTGGTCGTAGGCGGCCATGCTCTGCTCGATGGCAGTGATGAATTTCTGTCGTTGGCGGTCGTCCAGTGGCCGCCGTTTTCGGCGTTTGTCGAAGACCTGCTGAATGATCTGACGGCTGCCCCGGTCGAGGTGTTCGAGCCAGTGATGGTCCGCCGGTTCCAGATCCAGAAGTTCGCGGCCGGCGTGGTTGCGCTGGCTGATGTGCCACCAGTGATCCACCGCCCTACCCAGTACAACATAGCCGAACTGACTGTCCTGTACAGGTCCGAAGGTGGCGGTTTGCAGGCCATCCTGTAGCACCCCGATGTGCAGGGCCGGCAGCATCAGCCGGTCGCCGTAGAAATAACTGCCGGCGGCACCGATCAGCCCTCCGACCAAGGCCCCGGCCCCGAGGGAGTGGCCCAGAGTCAGGGCGTCGAGGCCGGCCCCACCAACCGCGCCGGCACCGAAGCCTGCGGTAGCCAGGTAGCGTTTGCTCACCGACCAGGCCCGGCGGCTGTCCTCGGAAAACAGGTCGTGCTCGTTGTGCCATTCCAGTTCCGCTTCCTGGCGCTGGATGCACTGATGCTGGTACAGGTGCTCAATGTCGATGCGCAGACTTTGTTCCCGTTGCCGTTGGTGCCGGTACCAGCGTTGGCGGAGTTGTTCGGCCAGGGTGTCATCACTGGTACCGGCGCTCTGGTTCTGGGTCAGGGTGCGTTTTTCCTGATACGCCATCAGGTCTTCCAGCGCCCGGGCGATGATCGCCGCCGACTGATTGCGGCGTTTCAGGCGCTGGTCTGAGAGGAAATCCGTGGCCTGCTCAAGGGGAGCTTCCCAGTCCGGCTCCAATTGCCCGAACGCGCGTAAAAGTCCGAGATGTTGCTCGAAAGGAGCGCGAACAGCGTCGAATTTCCGGACGACCTGGAAGAATTGGCCGAGCGCAGCCTGCCAGGTGCCACTGTAGTCGTCGCTTCCGATACTGTTGATCAGCGCCAGGCTGGGGCGACCGGTCCAGCGCAGGATGGTCATTTCGGCCTCGTGCTCGGCGCTGTAGGGCACCGAGCCATCGACCACGTAGATAATACCGGCGCCGTCTATCAATGGCGCCAGCAGCTCGCATTCGTCGGTAAACCGGCCATCGCCCTGGTGCTGGGTCACAAAGGCCTGCACGGTCTGGGCATGATCGGAAGCCGACACGCTGTGGGCCTGCAGCCATTCCCGGACCCGGCGTGGGCGCTGGAAACCGGGGGTGTCCACCAGGGTATACAGGGTGTGGCCGTCGACACTCAATGGGTAGGCCTGGCGCCGGCGGGTGGTGCCGGGCTCATGAGCGATGGCAATGGCATCGTTCTGGGACAGGGTGGCCACGACACTGGATTTGCCCTTGTTGGGGTGGCCGACGACGGCAAAGACCGGGGCGGCAGTCACGGCAGCTTCCTCGATTCTGTACCTGGCTCGAAGCCCGGTTCGGGGAGCAATTCGGCGTGTGGATCGCGCCAGTGCAGGCGCGGCACACTGACACTGGCAAAGCCCGTGCCCAGCCGTTCGGCAAAGCGCAGCCATTGGTTGAGCTGGTGCGGCTCCGGATCCCGCTCGGTGTCTAGGGGTAGGTGCAAGGGCAGCGGCACCAGTGCGACCTGGGTTCCGGTGGGCCAGAGCTCGCGGGCGCTGGCAAGAAAGTCCTCCAGTTCACCGGTGGGTGGCTCCCAGCCGCGGGTGATTACAACCACCGCCGGTTCCGGACTTGCGGCCAGTTGATTGGCAATGTCGGCCTGTGCGGCCTGGTCGTCGGCCAGGCTGGCCCGGCCACCGGCCCGGAACAGGCGGGTGTGCTCGCCGATCAGGGTCTGCGGCAGCTCGGGTTCGCCGGCGCCGGCCCAGCACAGCAACAGGTTGCTGTCGGGCAGCGGCTGCAGGCTTGTGTGGGTGTCGGTGTCGGGCAGGTCGGCAGCATCGTTGTGGTGGTTGCCGGTATCCAGGGTTGGCGTTTCCATTCGGTACAGCAGCGCGTGCATGCCCGGATGGTTGGCCAGGAGCTGACGGGCCTTGCGCCGCAGCAACATAGCCGACACCAGAGTGAGCAGCAGTCGGGGTACCAGCACCCAGCAGATCCAGAGCATGGTGACAAAGGGCCACCAGTGGCCCCAGCGTTCCGGCGCAATGGTGTCTATACCGGCGCCAGCCTCGGCCCGAAAGAACCGGGTTGCCTCCACCAGGGCCAGATCCGGCACAGCCGTCGGCCAGAGCGCCGCCCAGGGCGCAGCCAGGGTGGTCAGCAGTTGATGGTAGCCGCTGGCGCCGGTGTCGAGCGTGGTGCTCCAGCCAAAGGCCAGGTCCTGAACCACCACCATCAGTAGCAGGGTCAGTACGCCGGTGACCGCGAAGCTTATGCCGCCCAGGTGGGCAGCCCGGGCCATCAGCATAGGCTGAAGCCGGGACGTGGTTTCGGAATTGCGCTCTGATGCTAGCCGACGCAGCAGCCAGCGCCAGGGCTGCCAGCCGGCCAGGGACTGGGCGGTGGTGAACAGGGCGAGAAAAAGTTGGAGCGCGACAAACGCCAGAATGACGGTGATATTGATGCGCTGGCCGCCCTCGTAGAACAGCAGTCCGAGCATGGTCAGGCAGCCGAACACCGCGCCGCCGAAGGCGAAGCTGGTATTGATCCGGCGCCAGAGACGCAGGGTTTTCTGGCCGGCGCTGGCTATGCTGCCGGGGCCGCTCAAACGCGCCACGTGCTCAAGCCAGCGCCGGGCATTCGGGGCCTGGCCCTGCTCCGCGCAGGTCAGGGCGAATTTGCGATCGCGGCGGTGCAGGAACGCCGGTGGCTGATCCTGATCTCGCTGGCTGCGGGCATCGAAATCCAGCAGCAGTCGGAGGGGGCTGTCCGTCATGCAGTATCCCGGTGGTGAATTCGGTGTCTCATCCGTTGATGTTAGGATATAGGGATTCCGGCCACCGATACCAATTAACGAGCTGCCATGCCCCATCACCTGATGAACCTGCGTCACGTGCCCGACGACGAGGCCGACGAAATCCGGGCGCTGTTTGAAGACCACGAGATTCGCTACTACGAGACTCCGCCGAGCAAGTGGGGCATCAGCATGGGGGGCTTCTGGGTCCATGATGACGACGAGGCTGCCCGCGCCCGGGCGCTGTTGGACGAATACCAGCGCCAGCGTCTGCAGACCCAGCGACAAGCCTATGAGGCCAGTCTGGCCGCCGGTGAAACCGGGGGCATCTGGGCGATGATCCGACGGCGCCCGGTCCGCACCCTGGCGGCGGTGGTTGCCATCGTGGTGATTGCCGGGGTCAGCCTGCTGCCTTTCGTGCGCCTGGGCTGATCCAAGTTAGTTATCGCCTTTCCTCGCCAGGAAACGGATAGCCGCGTCCACGGCATCACCGGCGGTGAGGAAGCTGGTGATGTGGCCACGCAGGTGCATCCGGAACAGTTCGGTGTCGACGCTGTGTTCGGCCAGGGTGTCGCGAAAGGATTCTGCTTGCCGGATCGGCACCAGTGAATCCATGGTGCCGTGGAACAGGAAGAATGGCGGCGCGTGGCGCGAGATATGGGCGATAGGAGACGCCTTGCGGTACGTCTCCGGAATGTCCTGTGCTCTGCCACCCAGGAACTGGCGGATCAAACGGCCCGAGCCGAATGCCATCAGATCAGAAGGCAGCCCGCCCACCGCCACCGCTTCCAGCGCAGTGTCCGGCCCGCCATAGGGCTGGTTCAGTTCACTGTCGGTACTGGCAACCACGGCCAGCAACGCCACCAGATGCGCGCCGGAGGAAAAACCAAAGCCACTGACCTTCGAGGTGTCCAGACGGTAGCGGTCGGCGGCTTGGTTCAACCAGGTCCGAGCCACCTGCAAATCATGCAACTGGGCCGGGAAGGTAAAGTCGGGAGCAAAACGGTAGTCGATGTTCAGCACCGCGAAGCCATGACCGGCCAGCTCCTCGGCGATCCAGTCCATGTCCTCCCGGGACCGGCGTTCCCAGCCGCCGCCGTGCACCATCAGCACTACCGGTCTCGGTGTCGATTGTTCCGGCAGGTACAGGTCGGCGTACAGGGCCTGGGGCCAACCGTCGGGGGAGAAGCGTAGATCCCGCTCCACGGTGTAGCCGGTTTCGTCAAGGGCCACCTCGGTGCCGGGCGCGTTGGTGTGGGTTGAACAGCCGGCCAATAGCGCCACACTGCCCAGCAGCCCGGTCAGCATCCGGCGGGCCAGCCTGGATCGGTTCTGAATCATCGTTTGCCTCTCGTCCCTAATGGTCAATGATCAATAGTACGACTTTGGCTGTCGGCCGGATGCGGCCAGCGTTCTTTTCTCGTTGATGGCACCCCACTGTCCGAATATCCATACGGTGTCCGGAATCCAGGACAGTGCGCCTTGCCGCCCTGGCCGGGGCTTTCGCGAGCCCCGGTTGGTCTGTAATTGTCCGGATTTCCGGATTGTTTTCGCTTTTTTCCTGCCTGACTTCAGGGTCAGACCGAATTTATTACTTAAAAACAGCGAGTTGAACGGTTGGCACAGGATACGCATAACCCTTGTTGGGCTGGAGCCCACGGGCATGACCCGTTCGTTAACAACAACAAACAAGGAACGACAATGAAACGAATCCTGCTGGGCATCGTGCTCGGTGCCTCCGTGTTTGCCTCTAGTGCCTGGGCCAAAGGCTACTTCCCGTTCAACACCTTGCCCAGATTTATTCAGGGTGACGTTGAGCAGACCTCTTTCGATGGTGTCACCGATGACCTGCTCACCGCCGGTCTCGGCGCATCCGGGCTGGCCGGACCCGCGCCGGCATTCGATGATCCGCTGGCACCGACACCGGCGGAACTGCGCCGATTGGCCATTTACAACAACTACCGGGCCCTGGTGGATACCGCCCCTGGTGGTGGCTACGGGGTGTTTTTTGGCCCCGGTGTCGATGCCGCCGGTGAGGGGTTGATTGCCGGTGACGAATACCGCGCCTTCATGAAAGTTCGCGGCACCGATGTGCCCGTGACGGTGATGGTTCAGGTACCGGCCAGTTTTGATCCGCGCAACGCCTGCATGATCACCGCACCGTCGTCCGGGTCCCGGGGTATCTATGGCGCCATTGGCACCGCCGGTGAGTGGGGCCTGAAAAAGGGTTGTGCCGTGGTCTACACCGACAAGGGCACCGGCACCGGTTCCCATAACCTGGAGACCAACGCGGCCCAGCAATTGAATGGCACCCTGACCGAGACCGGGCAGCCGGTGCAGTTCCGGGCCGATCTGTCCGATTCGGCGCGGGCGGATTTCAGCGCCCTCTGGCCCGACCGGATGGCGTTCAAGCACGCCCACTCCAAAGCCAACCCGGAAGAGCGCTGGGGGCTACACGTGCTCCAGTCCATCCGCTTCGGCTTCTACGTGCTGAATGAAAAATTTGGCCGCCCGCTGCGTAACGGCAAAACCCTGATTACCCTCAAACCGAGAAACACCCTGGTGATTGCCTCCAGTGTCTCCAACGGTGGCGGTGCTTCGGTGCGTGCCGCAGAACAGGACTGGTGGGGCCTCATTGATGGCGTTGCGGTGTCCGAGCCCAATGTGAACCCGCAGGTGGATCGGCGCTTCACCATTCGCCAGGGTGACGGGCCGGTGATCACCGAACACAGCCGCAGCCTGCTGGACTACACCACCGCCCTGGCGGTGTACCAGGGTTGTGCCAACCAGGCACCGGCGGTCCGCGATAGCGCTCCCTTGAACGCGGTGTTCAACCCGCCGGGCATTGGCGAGAACATCTGCCATGCCCTGGCGAACAAAGGCCTGGTCTCGGGCGCCACCCTGGACGAGCGTGCCACCGATGCGTTGCGGATTCTCAACGAGGACTTTGGCATTCAGCCGGAGCAGAACCTGTTGGCACCGGTGCACTTTGGTCTCGCGGTAGCCCAGGGAATTTCCATGACCTACGCCAATGCCTACGCCCGGGCCGGGGTTGAGGACCGGCTCTGTGATCTCAGCCTGGCCGCGACCGATGTCGCCGGTGCGGTGACACCGCTGGCGCCGGCCACAGAAGCGGCGCTGTTCTCCGCCAGTAACGGTATTCCGCCAACCGCCGGGGTGAATCTGGTTTACGACGGAGCAGCGGGACAACCCACCAACCTGGCGGTCAGCGCCTCCCCCAGTTCCAGTCAGCAGGACTATGGCCTGGATGCCCTGCTGTGTCTGCGCAGCCTTGCCGAGGGCCGTGACGCCGTTACCGGCAGTGAACTGGGCGGCGACGCTGGCGCGCAGGCCGATGCCATTGCCAAGGGTATTGCCCGGGTTCGGGCCTCTGGCAACCTGCGCCGTAAACCCGCGGTGTTCGTCACCGGCCGTGCCGATGCCATCCTGCCTATCAACCACACGTCACGGCCGTACGTGGGCCTGAACCAGAAGGTTGAGGGCCGCCGGAGTAACCTGCGCTACTACGAGATCCTGAATGCCCATCATCTGGATGTGCTGAATGGCTTCCCTGGTTTCGCCGACCGCTACGTGCCCTTGCATCACTACTACTTCCAGGCTTTGGATCTGGTGTGGGCGAAGCTGAAGTACCGTCAGCCCCTGCCTCCGAGCCAGGTGGTTCGAACCCAGCCCCGCGGTGACATCGGCACACCGCTGTCCGAGCTGAACTTACCGGCCATTAACCCGGATCCGGCTGATTCCGATCGCATCCAGTTTGTGGGCGACCAGCTGCGGATCCCGGATTAAACCGGCGCTCAGCCGCTCCGGCTGGTTTCGGAGCGGCTTAGTTTGCCCCCACCGAAGGGGCCCCATATACTTCCTGATTGCATCCGGGCCGCCGGATGCTGGGGTTTTTCACGATGAATGACATTCAAGCCGGTGATGGTGCGCGGTACATGACAGAGCTGTTTTCTGAAAAGAACAAAAACGGACTGACCCGTGACCTGATTGAAGCCCTGTTCCCGATGTTCGAGGAAGCCAGCGCCGGTGCCATTGCGGTGGACGGTGAAAGTCGCATCACCTGGATCAACAGCAGTTATTCGCACCTGCTTGGCCTGGGCGATCCGGCCCGGGTGATCGGCAAGCCGGTACGCCAACTGATCCCGCATACCCGGATGCCGGAGGTGGTTGAGTCGGGTAAGCCGTTGCTGCTCGATATCATGGAGCACAACCAGCAGCAGCTGGTGGTGACCCGACTGCCTTATTACGACGAATCTGGCCGCATTGTGGGTGCGGTGGCGTTTGTGTTGTATGACGACTTGCAGCCTCTGACCCCACTGGTTTCCAAATACCGCCGCCTGCACCAGGATCTGGCCGCCGCCCGCAAGGCATTGGCCAAGAAGGTGCGTGGTACCCGCTACAGCCTGGGTGATTTTGTCGGCGCCAGTCCCGCGGCCCTGGAGGTCAAGCGCCGGGCCCGTCTGGCTGCTGGTCGCGAGATGCCGGTACTGCTGCTGGGTGAAACCGGCACCGGCAAGGAAGTGTTGGCCCAGGCGATTCACACCGTGTCTGCCCGCGCCGATAAGCCCTTTGTCGGAGTCAACGTCGCTGCTATTCCGGACAATCTGCTGGAGGCGGAGTTTTTCGGGGTCGCCCCGGGCGCCTACACCGGGGCCGATCGCCGTACCCGGGACGGCAAGTTTCAGCTCGCTAATGGCGGCACCCTGTTCCTGGATGAGGTCGGTGACATGCCCCTGCCGCTGCAGGCCAAGTTGCTGCGCGCCCTGCAGGAAGGCGAGATCGAGCCCCTGGGCTCGAACAAGGTCGAGCGGGTGGATGTGCGGGTCATCGCCGCCACCAGCCGCAATCTGGAAGCGATGATTGCCGAGGGCAGCTTTCGCTCGGATCTGTACTACCGGCTCAATGTGCTGGAGATTCCGATTCCGCCGCTGCGGGACCGGTTGGCCGATCTGGGCGTGCTGTGCGAGGCGTTGTTAGGCGAGATCTGCGAAGGCCTTGAATTTCGCGGCGAGATCACCGACGCCGGCGTGTCGGCCCTGGGTAGCTATGACTGGCCGGGCAACATCCGGGAACTGCGCAATGTCCTGGAACGGGCCATGACCATGGGCGAAGAAGGCGGAATACTGGACGCCGATGCGGTGTTCAAGGTGCTTCCCCGTAGCAGCGCCCGGCCGATTTCTTCCCTGACCCCCCAACCGGTGCGCCCGCTGGCCCAAACATTGGCAGACGCCGAAGCCCAGGCCATCGAAGAGGCGTTGGTGGCCAGCCGTGGCAATCGCACGCGTGCTGCTAAATTGCTGGGAATCTCCCGGTCAGTGCTGTACGAAAAGCTGGCGAAGCTGTCCTGATTTCCGGACATGTGTCCCGACATCCGTACAAACCCCTACGACTGATGTCTAAATTTGTCCGGTTTTCCGGACAAAATCATCCCGAACAATTTTTCCATATTTAAGTTAAATATCTGAAAAATATAATAAATTAGCCTTTGGCATGTTGTCTGCAGAGACTGACGTGCAGGACGTCAGAACAACGCAGAAAACAAGATTGACGCC